>WNGG01000131.1_pt1 | contig 70930 bp, 66 predicted proteins | sample 5400661 | NCBI WGS metagenome assembly WNGG01 (sample SAMN13153372, study PRJNA577476) | soil metagenome | isolation source: 100 cm soil or saprolite under Garry oak tree replicate 1 | place: USA:California | collected 2016-06-15
ACGATGAGGATAGTGATATCTCGTGGGTCAAATACATCTTTCTCCATTATGTAAACACCACCATTGGTAATTGTGCTTTTTCCACACGCGGTAAACTAAATGAAAAAGTTGAGCCTTTGCGAAGGATACTCTCCACCCACATATGGCCACCGTGCGCTTCGACGATGGCGCGACAGATGTAGAGGCCAAGGCCAACTCCGGGAGTTGTCTGGGTTATGCGATTGCCAACGCGGTGGAAACGGTCAAAAATATGCTCTTGCTCACGCAAGGAAATACCCATGCCCACGTCACTGACGCTGACGATGACTTCATCACCGGTGGCTCGACAGGCCACGGTAAAGCTGCGCTGGCGGGGCGAGTACTTGACGGCGTTATCAAGCAGGTTTTGTAGGACTTCTTCGATCCTGTCACGGTCGGCCATGACGGTTGGCAGGTGAGGAGGCAGGTCAAGGGCGATGTTGACCTCCCCAGATTCCCCTCTGGCCCCCACAAGGGGGGCCACTACAGTTTCACCGGTTCCTCTGGCTCCTACAGGTGGGGGCACTACGGCGGACTCTCCCCTGGCCCCCACAAGGGGGGCCACTACAGTTTCGCCAGTTCCTCTGGCTCCTACATATTTTGATTGGAGGCGACGGACAACGCTTTCAATGAGAGGGGGCAGGTCGAGTGGGGCTATGTCCATCTGTAGGCCACCAGATTGAATGCGCGAGGCGTAGAGGAGGTTGCCGACGAGTTTGTTGAGGCGGTCGGCCTCTTCTTCGATGGCGATGAGGCGCGAGCGCAGGGCCTCCGGCTCGAGGACGGCGTTGGTGCGGACGAGCGTTGAAGCATAGCCTTTGATGATGGCTATGGGCGTCTGCAATTCGTGCGAGATGACAGAGATAAATGTGGAACGCTGCTCCTCTTGCTCACGCTCACGGGTGATATCGCGAATGGTAAGGATGCCATTCGTTGGCTCGCCACGAGATGAACGGACGCACGAGGCAGTAGCTGAAACATCGAAGATTTGTCCATCGCGGGCTGCGATACATATTTCACGATTGATGACAGGTCGCCCGGCAAAAGCCTGCAGGATGAGAGAGTCTTGCGGGTCGAGGAGCTTGCCGCAGCGCTCTTGAGGACAGAGGACGTCATAATAACGACGACCGAGAACTTCACTTTCGCGCCAGCCAGTGAGTTGTTCCATAGCGGGATTGAAGTCGATGATACGCAGGGCGTTATCGACGGTCAGGATACCATCGGTGCTATGCTGGAAGATGGCGGCCAGACGCTCCTGTTCTTTGACAAGAGAGCGAGCTTTGAGCTTTGAGCGCAAACCAGCGGCGAGTTGGGCAACAAAGAGGGGAAGAGCATCTTCCGCATTGGCCCCTTGCTCAAAACAGGAAGAGGCGCAGTGCGGGCGCAGGCAATGGAGTATGCCCAGCACGCCAGCAGGGTCAGAAATAAAGAGAGAGCAGCGTTCGAGTGAGGTATGTTGAAACGTGCCATTATACTCGTTAGAAAGGGCAAGCGATGCTATGATGGTTGAGGGTAGGGTTGCGGTGACGAGCAGATGTTCTGAGTTGGGTTGTATACCTCGTTGGAGATGAGGTAGCAGGTTTGGAAGAAGCGCGGGACTGAGCTGGTAGAGCGTATATTCTAAACTGCTTTGTGGATCAAAGGCTTCCTTGGAGACGACGAAAACACCGGCTTCGCCACCCAGGAGACGGATGGTGCTGCCGATGAGCACAGTCATTTGATCATACAGGTCTTCGGTTTGCCAAGTTTGAGCCCAGGACATAGATAGTAGACTCCACTAGGAGGGTGCAATTCATGGCACCCGTACAGTTTTGGTAATGTCTTGTCAGAAAGAAGCAGCAATGCTATTGTAGCATATGAGGGAAGAGGGAAAGAGACAGGCGACTACAAGGGTCCCCGCCCTACACCACACCATTCCCGCCTCTAGGCGATAGAGTTGACGATGTTATTGTAACATATATAGGGAAGAGGGGCACAGGGGTGCGGTTCATTTTTTTGCATTGAGCGCGAGGTGGCGAACATGGCTGGGGCAAGCCCAGCCACTACTAGAGACGGCCACGAGCGCCTACGCGTCGTATAGTAGTGGCTGGGCTTGCCCCAGCCATGCAAAAAAATGATGCGCACCCGGGGCACAGGAAACCAGATGAGCGTCACCTTTTTGCACCGCCTATACTATGCATCTGCTTCTCTGTGCAAAAACATGATACTCGCCTGCAAGAAAAGTGACGAGGGAGAGCGATGCATTTTGATATTTTTACATTATTTCCTGGGATGTTCGAGGGGCCGTTGAGGGAGAGTATTCTGAAGCGGGCGCAGGAGCGGGAGTTGTTGAGTGTGGCCCTACATAATATTCGGGATGCGACGACGGATCGGCATCATGTGGTAGATGATTACCCCTATGGTGGGGGAGCTGGCATGGTGATGAAGCCGGAGCCAATTTTTGCGGCAGTGGAGGCGGTCTACCAGGGTGGGCCAATTATTTTGTTAACACCGGCAGGACGCTTGTTTACGCAAGAGATTGCCCAGGAACTGGCACGGGAGCCAAGAGTAACGCTACTATGCGGTCATTATGAAGGGGTTGATGAGCGCGTGAGGGAACATTTAGTGACAGATGAGTTATCCATTGGCGATTATGTACTAACGGGCGGTGAATTGGCAGCGATGGTGATAGTAGATGCAGTGAGCCGCCTCATGCCAGGAGTGCTAACAAATGCATCCACGCAAGAAGAGTCGCATAGTAGTGGCTTGCTAGAATATCCCCAGTATACACGCCCCCCGGAGTTTCGTGGCTGGCGCGTGCCAGATATCCTGCTTTCAGGCCATCACGAGCAGATTGCCCGCTGGCGACGCAAGCAGTCACTGCGCTTGACGAGGGAACGCCGACCAGATTTGTTCGCAAAGGTGGATGTGAGTGGGAAGGTGGATGCGAAGTTATTGAGGGAGTTGGAGGAGGAGGAAGGGAAATGAAGCTCAACCCTCTTTCTTTGTGACGACCAAATATGATGGTCATGGTGACACCGTATCTCCTCAGCGAACGTAACTACTTATAGAAGGAGAAAGAACATATGGCAAAACAAAATCAGGCCCCGAGGTTTGTCCGTGTGGCAAATGTGCTGACCACAACCCTGCTGCGTGCGGGTTTGCCGATCGTAGGACCAGGCCTCGTCATGGGGAAGTACCCTATGTACCTGCTCACCGTGCGTGGGCGCAAAAGCGGGCAGCCGCGTACAGTCCCGTTGGCGATTATTGAGCGCAATGGGAAGCGCTATGTGGGCTCCCCGTATGGAATAGTGGATTGGGTGCGCAATCTGCGGGCAGCGGGAGAAGCCATCCTCACGCGTGGGCGTCGTTCGGAAACGGTCAACGCCAGAGAACTGCCCAAAGGCGAGGCGGCCCTCGTTTTGCGAGAAGACATCAAAGGCGGCAACCCCTTCGGTCGCAACTATGGCGTCACCGCGGACTCGTCCCTTGAGGAGTTTGAGCGTGCAGTGGTCAGCCATCCGCTGTTTGTGTTGGAAAGCAAATAGCGTCGGCGGACGTCCCGGCGGAAATGTCGGACGTCTTCATGCTTTGGAAGAGCGTCCTGCAAGCCGAAGCGAGCAGAGGTTCTTTGATCTGGTGAATGAAAGGAGTCTTCACATGCCTCAACTGCAAACTCTGATGACCGGCCTCGCGTTCGGCGAGTCACCGCGTTGGCACAATGGCCGCCTCTGGTTCTCCGACTTCGGCGCCCAGGAGGTCGTTGCCGTCGATCTGGAGGGCAAGAGCGAAGTCATCGCCCGCATCTCGGGCACTCCAATGGGCCTCGGCTTCCTGCCTGATGGGCGCCTGCTTATCGTCTCCATGCGCGACGGGCTGCTCCTGCGCCGGGAGCACGACGGGAGGCTTGTGGCTCATGCCGACCTGAGCCACCTGTCTGGCTACCCCTGGAGCGACATGGTGGTGGACGGTCGGGGCAACGCCTACATCGGCAACCTCGGCTTCAACTTTCCAGGCGGCGAGTTCGCCCCTGGCATCCTGGCTGTGGTCACCCCCGATGGCTCGGCGCGGCAGGTAGCAGATGGATGCGCATTCGCTAATGGCATGGTCGTGACCCCAGACAACTCGACGCTGATCCTCGCCGAGTCCTACGGCCACAGACTGACTGCCTTCGACATCGATGCTACAGGCCTCCTGTCCAACCGGCGGGTGTGGGCAGACCTCGGCGGCGGCTTCCCTGACGGCATTTGCCTCGATGGCGAAAACGCCGTCTGGTACGCCGACGTCCCCGCCAAGCGGTGCGTGCGCGTTCGCAAAGGGGGTGAGATGCTGCAGACCATCGATCTCGACCGCGGCTGCTTCGCCTGCATGCTGGGAGGCGTGGACAGCAGGACACTGTTTCTGATGGCGGCCGAGTATCCGCCCGCCAGCTGGGGGCCGGAGGCAGCACGCACGGGCCAGGTGCTCACCGCCCAGGCGCCCGCACCGGGCGTCGGTTGGCCGTAGCGCTGCTCCGTCCCGGCGTCTTTCTCCCTGCTCTCGCCTGCTCTTATGCCGGCTGATGGCTCACCTGGCCGTCTTCCATGGGTGAATCGAGGAATTCCGTGATGATCGGGAGGAGCAGTGTGGTGCGGGTCATGATCCCATGATAGGGTGGGGCCCAGCCAACATGCGTGGTGGCCGGGAGCACCGCGAACTGGGCAGGCGGGAGACCGGCTAGGTCGCCGTCCGCCTTGCCGCCGCCAAGCAGGCCAAAGAACTCCACATCACCAACCAAGACTTCAAGGTGTTTGAGTGCAGGGTTGTGTGAACTCGTCTTTGCCATACTATTCCTCCTTGACATATATGTGCAGTATTGCCTGGAATAAAACCCTTGCTCAGCTAACAAGGCCCTAAATGAGCGAGTGTGACACTACCAGCAAAGTAGCTGATGAGCTTACTTGAAGAGCCGTGCGTTTGGATCGGTAAAGCCGCCTGGCAGAAAAGTGTTTTGGGCCACATGCCACGAATGATTTTGGCTCCTTTGCACTTGGTGACACGCTCGCGCATATTGGGGCTTCAAGGACGTGATAGCGCCCCCGTCCCTCTCGTGGCTAGACGGCGGCCCAGCCAGCATCGGCAGGAATAATCGCGCCGTTGATATGGCGCGACTCATCCGAGGCGAGAAAGAGCGCGAGTGAGGCGATATCCGTTGGGTCCAGGGAGGCCGGGGCAAGCGCAGCGAACGTGCCCGCACGTTGCGAACCGGCAGCGTCCATCCGCTCGGACGGCATCGTTTCGCCGATGTTCGTCACGGTCGCGCCTGGACAGATGGCATTACAGCGAATGCCTTTGGCAGCGTACATCCAGGCCGTGTTGCGTGTGAGACCCACCAGCGCGTGCTTGGAGGCAGTGTAGGCGGCACCGGCGGCACCGCCGTGAATGCCGGCGGTCGAGGCAATGTTGATAATGGAACCACCGCCGTGCGTGAGCATGTGCCGAATAGCCCGCCGACTCGTAAACATGGGTCCATCCAGGTTAATACTCAGGACACGACGCCAAATGTCATCTGACAGCTCACCCACGCCCTGCATATAGTCCATCACGCCGGCGTTGTTGCAGAGCACGTCCAGGCGCCCGTAGGTGCTGAGCGCAAGATCGATGAGGTTTTCCGCCGTCGCTTGATCCGCAATGTTGCCTTGTGCACCCACAATCGTTCCGCCACTCGCCTGAATACTCGCGACGGCCGCGTCAAGCCGCTGCGCGTTCCAGTCACCCGCGACGACGCTTGCACCCTCTGCTGCAAAGCGTGTTGCCATCGCAAGTCCCATCCCAGAGCCAGCCCCGGTGATCACCGCAATCTTTCCTTGAAGTCGCATCGTTGCCTCCTTACGTTAGCGAAGTTTGATCCAAGACCGCGACGGGTCAATCGCGGCCGTGTGTGCCTACGAGGATCCTTGCAAAATCGCTCAGAGCGCACGAGTGTTCGAGCTGTTTGCCAGAAGCCTCGTCCTCCCTCAAGCACGCCATGTGTGTGAGAGCCATTTCATGTGATTTCCTCCTGTTTCTGGTGTGTTCAATTATACAACAAACGCCTGTCTCGTTGTCCTCCTCAATGTCCCACGCCAATGACCTAGACCCTATTCTCACTCACGCGGTTTTCCTCTCAGTCTCTGGCGACGTATCACAAAGAACGTCACTCCAACAGCTATGATGCACAGGCCAATAACCAGTGGAATAACGCTGTTGTGGCCAAATATTTCAAGCAGATCGCTGACCTGCACCACTATGCCCGCTAAGAGAAGGGTGAGGGCGATACCCATAGAGGTACTTAAACTTTTGATATGTTGCATGTACGTGCTACCTTGTTCGAACGTTGGCTCTAGCGCTACACCCAGATATCGGAGGTGCAGTCACCACCGGGATAACGCATCTCGTGAGCACGAGCGGGACCTGCTGGCTCTTTGCCAAAGTCAACATAGAAATTTTCGTTGATCTTCAAGCCGCCGTTCTGCGTGTCACAATCAATTTGCAGCAGGTAGGAACCAGCTTGCGCAATATCAGGGTAGAACTGATTATCCCACGTGCTGTAGAGCGAGTTGGTGACGTACAGCCGCTTGCCATCAAGGCTCAGTTGGAGCATCTGCGGGCCACCGTTGAGCTTGTGACCCTGGATATTGCTACTTTTCCCAAGCAAGCCACCGGTCCAAACTTGTCCGGTCAGCCTCGGATGCGAGGCATCACTGATATCGTACTGGCGAATATCACCATGTAGCCAGTTGGAAAGGTAGAGATACTTGTCGTCCATCGAGATCAGGAAATCAGTGATGAGCGACGGCACTGGAATGGGCCAACCCTCTACCTCAACGGAAGGTATATCGACAACCTTTTCAACCTGCCACTGACCGTTAGACTTGTGCCAGTGCCACATGTTGCTACTGAGTGCGGCCCCCACGAAGCCGTTGGTGCTGTCAGGATTATGGTGGAAGCGCACCTCCAGCGGAATCAATCCTTCCTCACCCAGATCAACACTTTGGGCCAGTTCATGCTTCTCCCAGTCCCAGAAGTGCAGGTGGCGACCGTACTTCCCAGCAGCGACATCATCCAGATTGAAGCCTTTGGTATAGGTGTTAGGCGCTGCCCATTCACTGCTGACCATAACATTGTGGCGCGGCTGGTACCAGAAGTCATAGTTGTAGTGCATGCCCTCGGCTTTGTGCTCCCAACGACCCGCTATGTTGAACTCCTCGTCAAGCAGCAGAAAACCACCGGGAGCGTTGCCCTCCTTGTCACCGAGCATCGAGATCATAATATGACCATCGGCTAGACAGTGAACGGTGTGAGGCGCAGTGAGATTCGCCTTTTCCTTGATCTCTTCAGGTTCGAGCACCTTATGCAGTTTTGGCGCTCGTTCATCAGAGACATCGACAATATGAATACGACTAGACAGATTGCCCGGAAGGATGAGAAAGCTTCGCGATTTACTTTCATCTCCATGGCAGGAGCTACAGGCATTCCAGCCAAAATGGTGGAGCTCGTCGCCGATGGTGGGCATGGGTGTTCGGTAGATCACCTGCGCATAGGTTGGAGATGCAGGATCAACATCGACCGTAGCCAGATAATCTGGTTCTTCGATCCCTGTTCCTCCATAGAGTGCGATGCTGTAGAGCACCTTTTCGGGCTCGGCCTTCATGGCCTCTTCGGGCGAAGCATAGCCGGGTCCACAGTGGGAATGATCCTCATGATGCATTGCATGTTCGTCTGTCATCAGACCTCCGCCTCTGGATACCCCTGGCTTCCAGCCATGGGGAGGAAAGAGGCGTTCCTTGTTTGGGGCAGGGATGGACCTGCCTGGACAATAAACCCCTTGCGGGGAGCCGTTTTGAATGGGAACGGCTCAACCCCACCGGTTGCCCGGGTAATGTGAGCCTCGATAAAGTTAAGCAGCGGTACTTTCTCCTGAGCACTTCCTCCAACCCCGTTCAGATGTTTAACCCAGGAGTTCTAGAGCAGCGGACTGGCTCGCGCATCCGCAGGTAGGAACTCGAACGCTTCTGCTTAACGTAGCCCCGTCAGGGTTGCCCCTGGTGGCTGAATCTGGTCAGGCCCGGACTTGGAGCAGACGGATGTAAAGCCATCCCAACTCCAAGCCCCTAGCGCAGAGCTATGGGGTGCCTGACACTAAGTTATCTCCTTTGACTGTATAAAAGTACGTTGACGGTGTTGTTCCTCTCACGTATCACCATCTTCAGATAAACGTGACACTCTTCAACATGGTCTGCCGTTTCTGGCTCTTATACTAAGGAAGAGACACCTCATTATGTCTTCCCTATGAGTTACTGTCAATCAGTAGTGGCTCATTTGAGAAGGATCGGTTCTCGTTTTCCAGGCAGGTGATGCCTTCCCTCAATTTGTGGAAGTGGTTTCCTGGGATCTGAGCCATCCTTCTTGATTGAGCCACTACCCGAAAAAGCGGAGGAGAGTCTGTGGGAAGCCTTGCAGAACTTTTTCCTGCTCAATCAGGCGGTTGCTATGCCAGAATTGCTCCACTCTCACCAATCTTCTCCTCCAGCTACCCGTGTAGACACAGTGCCCAGAAAGTATCGCGACCGACGTATTCACCGAGACGATCTCTGGCAGGTTGCGGCCCCCAGTGCTCGCAGCGAACTTCGAGGTACCGCGTTTGGCACTGAGGAAATGGAGGAGATGTGCGAGAAGATGGGAGGTATCCTGTCTGCCGGAGCACAGCAGTACCTTGACGAGGTAGAGACGGCTGTGGCACGAGGTGATGCCTACATTGTCTGTGCTATGGCAAACTGTCCCTTTGAGCCGCTCTACCGAGCACGGCGCCCACTCGATATCGCAGGCTCTCATGTACCTGCCGACGACGAATTCCATTGGAATTTCCATCGAGGTCATATCGAGTCCTCTCGACGGTTCAGTCGTGTGTCAGGTTGGCAGGAGTGCGAGGAATAGGAGGCGACTCCCGTAACCGACGCAGCATCCCATATGCTATAATGCCATTGAAAAACGATGGAGGGAATTGCTATGGACCTGCATATCAGCCACAATGCCGAGGAATGGCGTGAGAAAACTGCACGCAAGGCTAAAGAGAAGACGCCACAGCGACAGCCAACCTTTGAGACCAGTTCGCATATCGAGATACCGGACCTGCTGACGGAAGAAGACCTGCAAGGTTTCGCTCCCCATGAGCAATTGGGGTACCCAGGCGAATTTCCCTTCACTCGTGGCGTACAGCCCACCATGTATCGTTCACGTTTTTGGACGATGCGCCAGTACGCCGGTTTTGGCACGGCAGAAGAATCAAATAAACGCTACCATTTCTTACTCTCGCAGGGCACAACTGGCCTCTCCGTGGCCTTTGACCTGCCCACCCAGATGGGCTATGATGCCGACAATCCTTTATCGCTGGGCGAAGTCGGTAAAGTTGGTGTCTCCATCTCCAGTCTGGAAGACATGGAAACCCTGCTCAATGGCTTGCCTCTCGAACGCATCAGCACCTCCATGACCATCAACGCTACGGCCAGTATTCTGCTCTCCCTCTATATCGCGGTCGCCAAAAAGCAGGGAGCCGATATACGCAAGCTCTCCGGCACCGTGCAGAACGATATCCTCAAGGAATATACAGCTCGCGGCACCTATATTTACCCGCCAGAGCACTCAATGCGCATCATCACCGATCTGTTTCGTTATTGCGCCGAAAACCTGCCCCGATGGAACACCATCAGCATCAGTGGCTATCATATTCGTGAGGCAGGCTCTACAGCAGTGCAAGAAGTAGCATTTACACTCTCCAATGCCATTAGTTATGTCAAGGCTGCCGTCAATGCCGGACTGAATGTTGATAAATTTGCAGGGCAACTCTCCTTCTTTTTCAACAGTCATAATAACCTGTTTGAGGAGGTGGCGAAGTTCCGAGCTGCCCGGCGCATGTGGGCGCATATTATGCGCGACCGCTTTCATGCTCAGGACCCGCGTTCGATGATGCTGCGCTTCCATACGCAGACCGCCGGTTCAACACTGACGGCCCAGCAGCCCGATAACAATATCGTGCGTACCGCCTATCAGGCCCTTTCAGCCGTGCTAGGGGGAACCCAATCGCTACATACCAACTCCAAAGATGAGGCCCTTTCCCTGCCAACCGAAGAGGCTGCTCGCATCGCCCTACGCACCCAGCAAATCCTGGCCTATGAAACGGGCGTAGCCGACGTAGTAGATCCCCTGGCCGGATCGTATTATGTCGAAGCATTGACCAATGCCATCGAGGAGCAAGCCTGGAACTATATTCAGAAAATTGATGAACTGGGTGGCAGCGTGCGAGCTATCGAACGCGGCTTCATGCAAGCCGAGATTGAGCAAGCAGCCTACGAGTATCAATGCAAGCTAGATGAGCAGCAAGCTATTGTGGTCGGCGTCAATCGTTTTATTGCAGAGGAGGAAAACCGCCCAGCGTTACTGCGCGTCGATCCCGAAGTAGGTATGCGACAGGCTGCCAAACTCGCCACCCTACGTGCAAGGCGTGACAACGAAAAGGTGCAGCAGACCCTTACGGCTCTGGAAAAGGGCGCAGCAGGCCATGAGAATTTGCTCCCATTGATTCTCGCTGCAGTTGAAACGTATGCTACACTAGGAGAAATAAGTGATGCTATGCGCCGCGTCTTCGGCGAACAACACGAATTTCGAAGTGTAGAGTAAGTAGAGTTACTATAGAAACATATGAGATCGAGTCCAGAAGATGTCACGAACATCCATCCGGCTCGCAATGAGAAGCATAGCCAACCTTGCTTCGATCAAGAGCGGATAGTGTTCGTAGAGCCGAGTGATGCCCCTATTGGTGTGTTTGATTCCGGTGCGGGAGGCCTGACCATTCTCTCAGCCTTACGCAAGGAACTCCCTTTTGAGAATTACGTCTACTTCGGTGATACCGCCCATTGTCCCTACGGCACGCGCAGCGAAGAAGATATCATTGCACTGTCTGTACAGGCCAACAAATTTCTGATTGAGCAAGGGGCAAAACTAATTGTGGTCGCCTGCAACACCGCCTCGCAGGTGGCACTCTCCACGTTACGCGCCACGTTCTCCGTTCCATTTATAGGCGTAGTACCGGCTGTGAAGCCTGCGGCACGTGTCACCAAAAAAGGGCGCATTGGCATTGCCGCAACCAACCAGGCGGCGAAGGCACTCTACTTACGCCAACTGATCGACGAATTTGCAGGTGGTATCGAGGTCTTCGCGGTTGGCTGCCCAGAACTGGTTGCCCTGGTCGAACGCGGGGAACTGGACGGCTCCCTAGTTGAGCAAACTGTAAAAGAGGCGTTAGACCCCTTACTCAAAGAGAATGTGGACGTGATTGTGCTAGGCTGCACACATTTTCCGGCACTACGCCCCGTCATCGAACATATTACCCATCACCGTATCCAGGTTATTGATAGCGGAACAGCTATCGCACGGCGCACTCATGCCATTCTGGATACGGAAACGTTAATGCGGCATCGTCATTCACATGGCAATCCATACGGTACCCTCCAGGTCTGGTGCAGCGGTGATGCTGAAGCTTTCAGTGCGGTCGCTCGCAAAGTTCTGGGCTATCCAATCATTGCCTGTCAAACTCATTTCTAACTTAAGGAAGTTCTCATGGATGTTACATTTCTCGGTCAGGCAGGTCTGTTTATCGAAACTCGTTATGGCAGCATTCTGTGTGACCCCTGGTTCAATCCGGCTTACTTTGCCTCGTGGTTCCCATTCCCTAGCAATGAGAAAGTAGATATAACAAAAATCAGTCATCCCACCTATCTCTATCTCTCGCACTTGCATTATGATCACTTTGATCCTCAATTCCTAAAAGAACACGTCTCGAAAGATGCGACAGTCATCTTACCAGACTTTCCCTTAGATCTTCAGGAGATGGCGTTACGCAATGTTGGTTTCACAAAGTTCCTCAAGACGAAAAATTATCAAACAATTGAGCAAGATGGTCTACGCTTTACCACAGTGGCTATGGTGGCACCGATCGATGGGCCGCTCGGTGACTCCGGCCTGATTGTCGATGATCGTGAGACGCGCATCTTTGATCAGAACGACTCGCGACCTATAGATATCGATAAGCTCGTTGAGCTTGGCCCTTATGACGCCCACTTTCTCCAATACTCCGGCGCCATCTGGTATCCCATGGTCTACTTATTCCCTGAGAAGATGATGCAGGCTTTGGGCCGTAAAAAGCGCGAGAATGAGATGGCCCGCGCCTTGCGCTATGCCCAGCAGATCGGTGCGAACTTCATTATCCCCTCAGCCGGGCCACCTTGTTTCCTGGACGATGAGCTATTCAGCTTCAATGACTTTGACCGCGATCCCACGAATACCTTTCCCGATCAGACTGTTTGGCTGGAATATCTCCAGGAGCATGGGCACCACAATGGGCGTAGCATGATCCCAGGCAGTGTAGCAACCTTCACTCCTGGCAACTGTACAGTGCGCCATCCACTGCCTGATGAGCAGGTTGAGGCCATCTTCACTAACAAACGTGCCTATCTTGAAGCTTATCGCGAACGCCAGTTGCCTACCATAAAAGCCCTCAAGGAGTCATGGCCGCGTGGACAGGTGGATATTGTGGCATCGCTGCGTGATTGGTTCGAGCCTTTGCTGCAAATTGCCGACCAAATCTGTGTCGGTATTAATGGGCGTTTGCTGATCGACTGTGGTCAACAGGCCACGGTCATTGACTTCCAGCAACGCAAGGTCTATCCCTGGCATGGTGAGGAGTGGGAGTACCGCTTCGAGGTCGATCCGGCCCTGCTCGAGTCCAGCATTCTCCGCCATGTCGAAGATTGGATCAACGATCTCTTCCTCTCCTGCCGCTTCAAGGCCGAGCGCAAGGGGCCATATAACGAATACGTCTACATCTTCTTCAAGGGTCTCTCACCCGAACGCATCCAGTACATCGAGGGCCACTATGCCGAAAAAGACCCCGAACATCAATTTTTCGAGGTCGATGGCTACCGCGTACAACGTCGCTGCCCCCACCTCAAAGCCGACCTTACCCGCTTCGGCAAAGTCGAGAACGGCATTCTCACCTGCACCATGCATGGCTGGCAATTCGAGCTAGCCACCGGCAAATGCCTCACCTCCGACGACCGCAAACTCTTCTCCCAGTGCCTCAACGCTGGAGAGCAGGATGGGCAACTGGCCGGTCAGCAAGAGTTTCTTGAAGATTTGGCGCAGGAACAGGCGCAACATTTACAAGTTCTCAAAAGCCGCCACTGCTGGTATGGGCCGCCAAAAGAGAAAGCTACAAAGAAAGCGGAATGAGACAAAAGCCGCTGAATGGCAAACTTCACGCTCGCCTCACGTGAAATCACCTCTTATGTTCGGTGTAAATGAGCGTACACCATGCGAAGTTTGCCATTCAGCCGAAAAAAATGAACCGCACCTATGGAGGCATCCTGTCTTACCTAAGAATACACTCCTATGGAGCAAGTTGTGCTTTGGCAGCACTCACAATCTTCTCCGGTGTAAAGCCGAACTTGACCAGCAGATCCTTGAGCGGGGCAGACGTCCCAAAGGTATGCATCCCAATGACGGTTCCCTTCATGCCGACATACTGGGCCCAACCCATCGTCGAGGCTTGTTCCACCGCCACCCGAACCGTCACGTCTGGTGGCAGGACCTGCTCTCGATAGTCCTGACTTTGCCGCTCAAACAGTTCCCAGCATGGCATACTCACCACCCGCGCTCTGATTCCTTCCTTCTTGAGCTGTTCGTAGGCCTGAAGACAGAGCGCCACCTCACTACCGGTGGCCAGCAGCAACACCTCGGGTTTGCCCCCCTCGGCTTCTGCCAGGATATAGGCCCCTTGCGCGACGCCGGCGGCTGAGGCATAGACCGAGCGGTCGACGATGGGCAAGGCTTGTCGCGAGAGAATAATAGCGGCTGGTTCATGATGCATGCGCATGATCACACGCCAAGCTTCCACGACTTCATTGGCGTCTGCCGGGCGTAACACGTTGAGCCCGGGGATGGCACGCAGGGAAGTAAGTTGCTCCACAGGTTGATGTGTTGGCCCATCCTCTCCTACCCCTATCGAATCATGGGTAAAAATATAGATGACCGGGATTTCCATCAAGGCACTCAAGCGAATGGCTGCACGGGCATAATCACTAAAGATCAGGAAGGTGGACCCATAGGCACGCACCTTAGAAAGTGCTAACCCATTGAGGACGGTACCCATCCCGAACTCGCGCACACCGAAATGGAGGTTGCGGCCAGCATAGTTATTGGCCTCAAAATCGCCAGCACCCTCGAAGGTCAGCAGCGTCTTCGTCGATGGCGCAAGATCGGCAGAGCCGCCCACCAACCAGGGAACATTCTTGGCAATGGCATTGAGTACTTTACCTGATACCTCGCGCGTGGCTATCCCCTTAGGATCGGGAGCGAACGAAGGCAAGTCACGATCCCAGCCATCGGGCAATTCCCGCCACTGAATCCTGCGCAGGTGATCCGCGAGCTCTGGGTAGTGTTCCCGATAGGACTCGAACAGCGTAGACCACTGGGCGTAGAGTTGAGCACCGCGCTTGCCTATTCCTTCCTGGAAATGCTCTCGCACACCATCAGGCACCAGAAAATGCTCGTTCTCGGGCCAGCCATAGGAGCGCTTGGTCAGGCGGATCTCCTCCTCTCCAAGTGGCTCACCATGGGCTTCCTTGGTATCTTGCTTATGCGGAGCTCCATAGCCAATATGACTATCCACAATGATCAAGGTAGGGCGATCCTGGGTGGCTTGAAAGGTGCGAAAGGCACGCTCCAACATCTCCAGGTCATTTGCATCGCCCACGCGTGTCACATTCCAACCATAAGCGATGAAGCGTGTGGCCACATCCTCACTAAAGGCCAGCTTGGTCGAGCCTTCAATGCTAATGCGGTTGTTATCGTAGATCCAGCAGAGGTTGGAGAGTTTGAGATGCCCGGCCAGCGAGGCCGTCTCACTGCTGATCCCTTCCATCATGCAGCCATCGCCACCCAGGGCGTAGACGTTATAATCAAAGAGCTCGAAGCCGGGACGATTGAAATGCGCAGCCAACCAACGCGCAGCCATCGCCATGCCTACACTGGTAGCCACTCCTTGACCAAGCGGACCCGTAGTCGTCTCGACACCTGATGTCCAACGATACTCGGGATGCCCAGGACATTTGCTCTCGAGTTGGCGGAAGTGCTTAATGTCCTCCAGCTTGACCGATAATTCTCCCAGGCGTTCATATTTCGCATTCACCGCTTTGACGCCTGTCAGATGCAGGATGCTATAGAGCAGCATCGAGGCATGACCGGCAGAGAGCACAAAGCGGTCGCGGTTCATCCAGATCGGGTTATCAGGGTCAAACCGCAACAGACGCTGCCAGAGACAGTAAACTAAAGGGGCCATCGCCATGGGAGTCCCTGGATGGCCTGAGTTGGCTGCCTGCACGGCATCCATGGATAGTGTACGAATGGTGTTGATACTTAGCTCCTCGATCGTTTCTGACTTTACTTGGGTACTCATACATGTACTCCTCTCTCTGTGTCAGCAGCTCCTTAATACAGGGAGCAGTACAGTCATGTACTGCTCCCTGTATCATCCTATTTGTCTACACATTAGGAACCCAATCTTCGGCAGGCGGAATATCACGCTCACCAGAAGTCTGTCCTGCTTCAGTTACAGGCAATGGGTCTGTACTGGGGCGCAGTTGGATAAGGGCCTCAAGTTCAGCGCGTTTATAGAGACGCTGCCGTTTGATGCCTTGCTTATAACTTCTGAGAACGCCCCGGCTGACATAGGTGTACAAGGTGGAAACCTTGACTCCCAGCAGATGGCAGGCTTCACCTCCGTCCAGGTATGTTTCGCCATTTAGCTCAATCATTGTGTGCCGGTCCTCCACTTACCTTAAAAACGTTTTTTCTTTCTTCAATCATAGAAGGCTGTACGCATTTTGTCAATTGGTATCTTTCGCAAAGCACATTCTTTGTTCTCAATCAAGTTAAATCAATCTTTATCAAGTCTTATCTAAATTCATTGACTTTTATCAAATTTCGTGTTACAACTTGAAAAGAAGAAGGGTGTTATTGGAATAATCTTCATAGCAAAGGAGCCAATCTCTCATGTCAACGACGATGCCCGACACAAGTTCACCGAAAAAGAAGGGTGGCTTAGAGGGTATAGTAGCGGCAACCACGGCCTTGAGTAAGGTAGAGGGAACGGTAGGGCGGCTGATCTATCGTGGTTACAACATTCATGATCTGGCGCGTACAATCTCATTTGAAGAAGTCGCGCATCTTCTCTGGTTTGGACATTTGCCCAACCAACAGGAATTGGCGACGTTGAAGAAAAAGCTGGCAGCACAACGCACGCTCCCTGCGGCAGTAGTGCAACTGCTGTCCAACTTACCGTCAACAGTAGAGCCAATGGACGCCTTGCGTACCGCCACCTCGGCATGGGGCGCAATGGCGATTACCGGAAAACCAACAGTTGAGCAGGCCATTGCCGTCACTGCTCGTTTTCCTCTTTTCCTGGCAACTTTCCATCGTGTACGCTCCGGTTTAGAGCCGCTAGAGTCGCGAGCAGATTTAGGACATGCCGCGAACTACCTCTACCTATTGACAGGGCGTGAGCCGGAGGAACAGCATGTGCGAGCCTTAAATGCCTATCTGGTACTACTGGCCGATCATGGTATGAATGCCTCAACCTTTACGGCGCGGGTAGTAGCAAGCACGGAATCAGATATCGTATCGGCGGTGGTAGCCGCCATTGGAGCGTTGAAAGGACCATTGCACGGCGGTGCGCCCTCGAAGGTGCTGGATATGTTGCAGGCGATTGGCACGCTGGAGAATGCTGAGCCCTGGTTACGCAATGCCATGGCCCACGGTCAGCGTTTGATGGGCTTTGGACACCGCGTGTATAAGACGGAGGATCCGCGTGCTGAAGAGTTGCGTGAGATGGCACGAGTGGCCGATCCACAGGAATTTGTGCTGGCACGGCGCGTAGAAGAATTGGCCCTGGCTCTCCTAGAAGAAGAAAAGCCTGGACGCCGCCTCTATACCAACGTTGAGTTCTACTCGGCAGTCTTGCTCGCCTCAGTTGGCCTGCCGGGAGATTTGTTCACCCCAGCCTTTGCTATGGGCAGAGTGGCAGGCTGGACGGCGCACATCCTGGAACAGATAGGGAATAATCGCCTCATTCGTCCCGAGGCCGACTACACCGGGCCAATCGAGCAAACATTTGTACCCTTGAGCCAACGGTAAGTGCGTGCTGAATCTGAACTGTCACAGACAGTTCGCAAGATGTTGTGGCGTGTGTAATGACATGTCGGGGCACCCCTCACAGCTGTCATCCTGAGCGCGAGCTTTGGATCGGCGCGGGGCCCAGCCAGAGATCCTTCGCTGCGCTCAGGATGACAGCTGTGCTTAAGTTCACGCCTATGAGGGGCACCCCTACATGTCATTACACACGCCATCTTGCAGGAGCCTGTTCTATGGAATTACAAAACTCCCGCCCCGACAAATGGCAGCTTTTTCGCATCTGGGCAAGCGTTGGACTTCAATCTTTTGGAGGGGGAGCCTCGACGATTTTCTTGATCCAGCGTGCCTTTATAGAGAAGTATAAGTGGCTGTCAATGGAAGAATTCACACATCTCTGGAATTTATGTATTCTTACCCCTGGCATCAACCTTATAGCTTTGACCGTTCTAATCGGGCGCAAACTGGGCGGTGCCTGGGGTATAGCTATCTCACTCGCAGGTTTGTTGCTGCCCAGTGCCACCATCACTTGCTTGATTACGGTTGGCTTTGCCTCGGTGCAACATTTACCGGTAGTGCAAGCAATACTGCGAGGCGTGGTTCCAGCCACCGGCGGCATTATGCTGGTGGTGGGACTGAATTTTGCCCTGCCACTCATACGCAGAAGCTATAAAAATGGTATGTTCTATTTGCTGGCGAGCAGCGTACTTATGATTATCTGTGCGTTTGCCGTCATTTTCTTGAAACTTTCGGTGATTGTAGTCATACTCGGCGCAATTTTGCTTGGTGCGCTCTTCTTTTCATCAAAGCCAGCTCCTCCTCTTAAAGAAGGACGCGAGGACAATCATGATTAATCCTTTGATTTACTTCCTCCTTTTCCTGAAAGCCTCGCTTTTCTCAACGGGTGGCTTCAGCAATCTCCCCAGCTTGCACCAGGATATGCTAGCTAACGGCTGGGCGAAAGAGTCTGACTTTGGACAATCTATCGCCATCGGCCAGATTAGCCCTGGCCCTAATGGACTATGGGTCATCAGCCTTGGCTATCTCACCTATGGTTACCTGGGTGCCCTCCTTGCTTTGATTGCGATCATTATTCCCGCATTCCTGGTACTCGTCATTTCTGCCGGTTACACACGTATCGAACATCAAGCATGGGTGCAAGGTGCGATGCATGGCGTCTCACTCGCCGTTGTCGGTTTGCTCCTTACCGTGGTCTGGACTATTCTGCACCAACCTGAAGTAGACTGGAAAGGATTGCTGATAGCCGCAGGAGCCTTTGGACTGGCCTTGAGTCGTAAGGTAAACATTCTCATTATCTTAGGATTGGCGGCGGTAGCTGGATATCTGTTGTATGGGCTAAAGTGAAGCTCATCTATAAGAAGTTGTCCACTTGACAAGCGATGCTCGTTCCGTGATAATCGGATCAATACCTTTCCCTTTTTATTCCCACTGATGTCAAGTGGAAGGATTCTAATTACATGGAAACATATGGATTACACCAATATCCTGGGCGGCTCTTTATTGTCGAAGGGGTTGATGGTTCAGGTAAAAGTACACAGATTGCGCTGCTGCGGCAGTGGCTGATCAGTGAAGGATACACAGTCTTCTTTAGCGAGTGGAACTCGTCGCCACTGGTTAAGAAAACGACTAGCCGTGGTAAGAAGAAACAGTTGCTGACACCGACAACGTTCAGCCTGATTCATGCCACGGATTTCGCGGACCGCACAGAACATGATATTATTCCTCCCCTCAAGGCGGGTGCCATCGTGCTGGCGGATCGCTATATCTATACTGCCTTTGCTCGCGATGTAGCTCGCAACGTAGACCGCCAATGGGTGCGTGAATTGTATCAATTTGCGGTTAAACCTACGGTGGCTTTCTATTACCGGGTACCACTAGAGGTATCGCTAAGCCGTATTTTGACGGGGCGCACGGAGTTAAAATACTATGAGGCGGGCATGGATCTCGGTTTGAGTAACGATCCGCAAGAGAGCTTCAAATTGTTCCAGCAGCGCATTGTCACTGAGTACGAGAAGATGATCACTGAGTTCGGGCTGACGGTAATGGATGCCACATTGCCTATTCCAGAACAGCAACGTCGCATGCGTAAGATTATACGCCCCTATTTGCAGGGCGTGCGCCGCATTCGTGCCTCGGCCCAGGAGTCGGCATGGGCTGGGCTGGCACGTGAGATGCGACCATCGCATATGGATACGCATGAGCAGAGGCAGAGTAGTAGATGAGTATAGTTACTGAACGGCACATTGAGGATTTGTTTCAGGCAATAAGGAACGATTGAGGCAGAGAGGAACGCTATGACTAGGCTTGCATTTTATGGTATTGATGCCATTCACTTGAAAGAACGTGACGAACTCTTGCCAGGCCGCTTGATTGTGATTGAGGGCACCGACAGCGTGGGCCGTTCAACACAACTCCACCTCCTGCGACCGTGGCTGGAAAGTAGCGGTTATGCCGTGATTGATACCGAGATGACGCGCTCAGAACTGGCCGGTGTTGGCCTGAAACAGGCCAAAGCGGGCCATACGCTCGGCCCGATTACGCTCAACCTCTTCTATGCCACTGACTTCGTTGATCGTTTCGAGAGCCAGATACTTCCGGCCTTACGAGCTGGTTTTATCGTACTGACCGATCGCTATATTTACTCGCTGATCGCTCGTGGCCTGGTACGTGGAGCCGAGCCCCATTGGATTCGCTCGATCTATGGGCTGGCTTTGAAGCCAGATGCCATCTTCTATCTGCGCATTGACATCGACGACCTGATACCGCGGGTGTTACAGCGGCGCGGCTTCGATTACTGGGAATCGGGCATGGATATGCGCCTGGGGGCCGATCTCTTTGAAAGCTTCGTCAACTATCAGACGCGCCTGCTAGAGCAGTTTGATGCCATGTCTGAGGAGTATGGTTTTGAGGCTGTTGATGCTGGCCAATCTATCGAACGTATCGCTGAGCAATTGAAAGAGAAAGTGTTGCCTTTGCTCCCCCAAGGGTAAACAGGTGCGCAGAAAAAATGATATGCACTCAGGCCGCTCTAGAGCGGCCTGAGTGCATATCATTTTTTCTTCTTTATCGAAGTAGAGAAATACAGACATATATCGTAAAATCACAACCAGATCATAACCTCACCAATCTTTCTTGTCTTGGCACTTTCCCCTATAATTATGTTCATGTTACCCGCAACATTTCGCTAAAAGTACGATATATCGGTCAGGTAGGATGACAGGCCCCAGATATTTAACTGAGTCATCCTGCATGTACGTTTTTTAGAAAGTGAAGAGATTGTTGATATGCGTTTATTTTCACACCTCAAGGTGAACATTACGCTCTCGCTGCTGCTCATCTGCTCAATTTGTCTGGTAGTGATTCTTTCTGCACGATCAGCGGTGCATGCAAGTGGTACAAGTCTCACGCTGACAATCACATCAGGTCCACCTACTACCAGTGAGCGTATCAACGGCACTGGTTTTGGTGCCAACGAGAGGGTCACAATCAATTTTGATACCACGGCACTCACCACAACGACGACGAGTAGCCTGGGAGCTTTTTTCGTATCTATTAAAATTCCCGCCACAGCCCTTCCTGGCAGTCACACTATTTCGGCGGTTGGTCAGAGCAGTGGTCTTTCGGCGCAGGCAAACTTCCTGGTACGTACTAACTGGGACATGTTCGGCTTCATAGCTCAGCATACCCACTGGAACTCGTATGAGAATGTCGTCAATACCACAAATGTATCCAGCCTGATATCAGGTTGGACAGCCAGTACCACAAACGGCATTGCATCCTCACCGGCAGTAGACAGTGGGAAAGTGTATGTAGGAGCTAATGACGGGAAAGTCTATGCTTTCAATACTACCACAGGAACTAGTGTCTGGACGGCTACTACCGGCGGTGCGATCTCATCTTCCCCAGCAGTAGCACAGGGTGTACTCTACGTCGGTTCTCAAAATGGCTCATTGTATGCCTACAACGCTAAAAATGGTGCGTTCCAGTGGTCAGCTTCTACTGGCGGCCCCATTACCTCTTCGCCGGTTGTGACTACTGGCGTGGTCTATGTTGGTTCGAAGGATGGCAAACTGTACGCCTTCAATATCAAGACCGCCACAACGGCATGGACAGCGACGACCGGTGCTCCCATTACCTCTTCACCGGCGGTAGTGAACGGGATGGTCTATGTTGGTTCGGAAGATCATAAGGTGTATGCCTTCAATGCTAAGACTGGTGCTAGTGTCTGGTCTGCTATGCTAGGTAGCAGCACTGACTCTTCACCATCTATCGCCAATGGCGTGCTCTACATTGGTGCTAACGACAATATCCTGTATGCCTTTAATGCCAGCACGGGGGCAGTTCTCTGGACAGCTACTACCAGAGGTACCCTTGTCTCTGCTCCAGCAGTGGCCAACAATATCGTGTACGTTGGCTCTAATGACAAAAAACTCTACGCCTTCAATGCCAAAACTGGCCTGAAGATATGGGCCCAAGCCACAGGCGCTGGTATCGTGGCCTCTCCGACCGTTGCCAATGGTATTGTATATATTGGCTCTCAGGATAACAAGCTCTATGCTCTCAACGCTAAAACTGGCTTAGTGCTCTGGACTGGCACAGCCAAAGCCGCTATTACTTCGTCCGTAGCTGTTTCCGACGGCGTGATCTATGTTGGCTCAAGCTCTCCCGACGATAAGCTCTATACCTTTCATTTGTAGAGTATAGATGGTCATGAACCCCATTCCATTCGAAAGTGAGATTTGTATGCTACGTTTCATCTTACGTTCAAAGATAGCTATCGCGCTCCTGCTCGTCCTGGTATTTACGGCCAGCGTGGGCGTGGTGATCTCGGTGAAGTCTGGTGCGAAAGCGGCCAGTGCAGCTATTACCCTGAATGTGAAAACTGGACCTCCTACTAGCCCTATCAAAGTCAGTGGCACGGGCTTTGGAACAAGCGAAACCGTCAATATCAACTTTGATACGACTCTTTTGCACACAGTAACCAGCAGTACCTCCGGCACATTCCTGATCACAGTTTCGGCACCATCAACGGCTCTACCCGGCCCTCACACCATTTCAGCTACAGGACAGATCAGTAGGCTGACGGCTTCGGCTTCGTTTCTGGTACGTACTGACTGGGACAAGTATGGCTTCCGCTCACATCATACACACTATAATTTTTATGAGAACGTCGTATCTTATAAAAATGTATCTACATTGATACCAGACTGGACCGGCGTCACCACGGGAACAATTGCTTCCTCACCGACCATAGTCAACGGTATTGCTTATGTTGGCTCATCTGACGGGAAGCTGTATGCCTACGATGCTACAGTGGGTACGCCTTTGTGGACAGCGACTACCGGTGGCGCCATCACCTCTTCACCGGCGGTAGATAATGGCGTCGTCTTCGTTGGCTCGGCTGATGGTAAGGTCTATGCCTATAATGGCAAGACAGGGGCAAAGGTTTGGGCCGACCTCACAGGTGGGCCAGTGACCTCTTCACCGGTAGCCGCCAGTGGTGTGATCTATGTCGGCTCGTCTGATGGCTTGCTCTATGCTATTCAGGAAAGCAAAGGGACAGTCCTGTGGACATACAAAATCGGTAGCGCGATCACCTCTTCGCCAGCCGAGAGCACGCAGGTGACTAAAAATGGCGTCGTGTTTGTAGGTGCACAAGATGGTAAGCTGTACGCTATTGATCAGGTAACCCACATAGCCCTGTGGACATTCCCCACCGGTGGCCCGATTGTATCATCGCCAGCCATAGGGGCAGGCGTGGTCTATGTTGGCTCTGAGGATCACAAAGTTTATACCTTAGTTGCCAAGACTGGCGCGAGCCTGTGGACGGCGACAACCGGCGGTAGCGTTGATTCATCGGTAGCGGTCGGTAATGGCTTCATCTACGTCGGCTCGGCAGACGGTAAGGTTTATGCCTTCAACGCTACCTCTGGTGCATTGGCCTGGACATACCCGACCGGGGGGGCAGTGAATTCCTCGCCAGCGGTGGCAGGTGGTGTCGTCTACGTAGCTTCATCGGACAACACGCTATATGCCTTCAACGCCCAGATTGGTAAGAAGTTGTGGAGCAGGAGCGTGGCTATGGTGAACAGTGCGATCACTTCGTCGCCAGCCATTGCCAATGGTATCCTCTACATCGGATCTAACGATAAGGACTTGTACACGTACCATTTGCTGGGTATGTAAGGGAAAAAGTCTTACAAGTAAAAAGGAGAAGAGCAGAGTGGTAGGGTTGGAAACCACTCTGCTCTTCTCCTTTTTACTTGTTCTGCCTACTCTTCCCGCATATTCCTCCTCAACTCTCTCACGAAGCCAAAAATACCTTCAATCCACGTCATCTCTGGCTCTTGCTTTACCTGCCTGGCTGCTTGTTGTTGCGGTTTCTGCTGGCGCACGTGCTCCTGGGCCATTTTTCGTCGCTGCTCTTCCAGGCATTGGGCATCATACGCTGCACGACGGGTTGTATTTCCCAGAACTTTATAGGCCTCATTCAGTTGCTTGATATGTTGATCCAGAGCCAGCTGATTCAAATCAGGATGATACTGGCGAGCCAAGCGGCGATAAGCACGCTTAATCTCTGCCTGAGTCGCCGTAGGGGTCACTTCGAGGATGGTATAATAATAATTGGGTATCATGGCTTCATTTACTCCCTCCCTACGCACCTGTGCTGCCGAAGCCACCGCGGCCCTGGCCCATCTGATCAACCTCATGCCATAGCACATGCATAATAGGCACAAACATGCCTTGCGCGATACGCTCGCCGCGCTTCACCATCACTGCCTCCTCACGGAAATTGTAGACCTGCACCATCAGTTCGTCACCTTCGCCGCAGTAGTCCTGGTCGATGATGCCGACGCCATTAGGAATAAGTAGGCCCTTGCGACGTGGCGTGCTACTCCGCAGAGCCAGCAGCAACATATAGCCAGGTGGCGTGTGTACAATCACATTGCCGGGGATAAAGCCCAACTGACGGGGAGCCACCTCCGTCTCTTCGCGGCACAGCAGGTCAAACGCCACCGAACCCGCCGTAGCATATGTCGGTAGCGGCAACGTCTTATCCACACGTTTAATTGTCACATCTAACAGTTGCATGAACATGCCCATCCATGTTATTCTAGAGGAGGAACCGGCCAACGTCAAGAGAGAAATCGTATACAAATATGATTGCTGGGGCAGAGGAGAATGCATATCTCCGTTTCTTCCTCTATGATTTTATTGGTGAAGCGATGTGGGGGTTATTCCACTGGCGTTGGGCTATATCTTTGGGGCCAATTGGGAAGCAGAACACAGCACGAGGACGCCGAGGGATTTGCCACCTTAGAGGGGTGTCGAACGTAATAAATATAGGTTAGTATGAAGTGTCCCGTGAAAAACTGGCCGTAAGGACTAGAACGAAAGGGGCAGTATACGTTATAATGGTAGGAGTAGGAATATTTTCCGACTGAGATGTGTTTGTAATAGTGGATGGAAGTTCTACAAGCAATGGAGGTTAGGCGACATCCCTTGCTTGTGCTAGAAGTGTGAATAGAAACGAAATGACACGTCTTTGACATCCTCCCACTCGGTACTCAGACCCGGTATTCGATCTAAGGTCGCTTTCCTTGAGTGTAGGGCCAGATGACGAAACATATATCTTGCTGTTTAAGATACTAAGGTACTTTTCACGGAGGGCGTAGAATGATAGATGTACAACAGTGTACCCTGATAGGGATGGCGTTGGAGAATAAAGATACAAATCCAGATCACGAGGAGCATATCGAGGATATTGTCGAGCATTTGCTTCCCAAAGATCTGAATTATATAGTTGAGGATGCTGTAGAGGAAGAATCTGATAAAGATGAGTCGGAGTTGGAAGAAGACCTTAGTGGTCTAGAGCCAGTCTCCCTTGAGTTGGAAGAAATGTCTGCTATGCATGAAGACCTGACTCAGTTACAAGGCTCACCTGAACTGGAAGCTGCCTCTATTCTCGCTCTGCCGTCAATGGCTACCGACGTAGAGACGCCAGCTCGTCGCTCTGCTCTCCGTCGCCGCCGCTCGGAAGATCAGGATGAGAATGCAGTCAGTGCTACAGATACTGGTGAGTCAGATGCCGTGATGACCTATCTGCGCGAAATAGGCCGCGTACCAATGATCACGCATGAGCGTGAGATCGAGCTGGCCCAGCGCATCGAAAAAGGTGATCACGAGGCCATGAAGCAGTTTATTCTGGCGAACCTTCGCCTTGTGGTCAGTATTGCCAAACGCTACGTTGGTCGCGGTTTGACCCTACTTGATCTCATTCAAGAGGGAAATATTGGCCTCATTCGCGCTGTACAACGTTATGACTGGCGGCGCGGCCACCGATTTTCTACTCATGCTACCTGGTGGATCCGCCAGGCCATCAGCCGTGCCGTGGCCGATAAAGGACGCACAATCCGCTTACCTGTCTATGTGAATACCGCGCTCAATCGTATTCGTCGCGAACGCCAGCGTCTCTTACAGGAGTTGGGGCGTGAACCGACCGAGCAAGAATTAGCAGAAGCAACAGGCTTAGACCCTCTACGCATGGTCGAGCTTCAGTCAGCTCCTGGTGCGCCTGTTTCCCTCGAACTTCCGGTAGGTGAAGATGAGGAACAGGAACTGGGCGATGTACTTGCCGACACTGAGTCGGCTTCACCCGAAGATATTGCCACCACCCAGACGCTCACAGATGAAGTGCAGCGCGTGCTTGAGTCTGTATTGACTCCTCGTGAGCGGTTGGTCTTACAGTTGCGTTTTGGACTTGGCAATGGACAGGCTCATCCTCTCGAACAGGTAGGACGTGAACTGGGTATTACCCGTGAGCGTGTTCGCCAGATCGAAGCAGGTGCGCTAGCAAAATTGCGCCAGCCTCCTGTGCTGGAACGGTTGCGCGGATAAAGCCAATAATTAAGTAAGAGAGCAGATGAGCCGCCTCCAGGCGGCTCATCTGCTCTCTTACTTTTTGCGTGTCTTGCCTAAATCTCGCTCCACACCTCTCACATCCCGAACCTTCTCAAGTTTCGTAATGACGCGAGCTAGCTGATCCAGGTTCTCCACCTCCAACGTCGCACTGATCAAAGCTGTTTCTTTGCCTGGATGGACAGTGGAACTCACCGAGGCCATGTTGACACCTATATCGGAAACCACTGTCGCAATATCGCGGATCAAGCCTGCCCGGTCACGAGCGGTGATCAGGACAGGGGCCAGGTAACGTTGCTGTCCCATACCGGCCCAACTGACGGAGATGAGGCGTTCGCGCTCCCGTTCACGATAGCGGCCAATATTTTTGCAGTCGGCACGGTGAATAATCGCACCCTTGCCGCGACTGATGAAACCCACAATCTCGTCACCCGGTAATGGACAACAGCAACTCGCCAGATTGGTCAGCAGCCCACTGACACCGGCTACGTGTAACTGTGCGGAAGAGCTTGGCTTGGGCGTCGTGGGAAGAGGCAGTGGTTCCTCTTCCTCTTTTACCTCTTTGCCTTCGCGTCCATCCCAGTATTCTAACAACCTGACTGCTACCTGATGTTGACGCAAGTCATCGCTACCAATGGCTGCCAGGATGTCCTCAAAAGATTTACCGTTATATTCATTGGATAGCCAGTGTTGAGTATCCTCCGTCAATGCCTCGATGCCACGCACCACACCACGAGCCTTCAACTCGCGATCCAGGCGTTCGCGGCCAATCTGCATATTGATGTCGCGCTCATGGGTTTTGAGGTAGCGACGAATCTTGCTGCGTGCGGCAGCGGTACGCGCAAAATTAAGCCAGTCGCGGGTGGGATGTGCAGTACGGTTGGTCACAATCTCAACGATATCACCGCTCTTGAGTTCGTAGTCCAGTGGCACCATGCGCGTGATCAGGCGATCACCCTCTGTGGCACCATTAGTGCTCTCGGTAATAATGCGTGCGCCAGCGCATTTATCACCCAAGCCGGAGTGAATGCGGTAGGCGAAATCGACCGGTGTCGAACCAACCGGCAGGTCCTTGACCTCACCTCTGGGGGTAAAGACGAAGATCTGCTCCTGGAAGATGTCGTCTTTGACAGCTTCGACAAAATCGGCATCGCTGGTATTGGATGAGCGCAGGTCGCGTTGCCACTCCGTCAGTTGATGCAGCCACGAGAGCAGCTCTTTGGCCGAAGCCGAGGCGTGGTCACCAACGTCTTTATAGTGCCAGTGCATGGCCACACCATATTCAGCCATCTCGTGCATAGCAAACGTGCGAATCTGTATCTCAACCAGGTGATTATCCATGCAAAATACAGTGGTGTGTAGCGCACGATAGCCATTAGACTTGGGGTTGGCAATGTAGTCCTTGATACGCCCCTCTTTGGGCCTCCACAGGCTATGCACATGTCCAAGTGCAACGTAGCAATCAGGCGTTGAATTGACCAGGATACGAAAGGCGATCAAATCATGAATCTGGCCAACATCAAGAGCTTCTTGCAGATTGCTGAGTCTGGCCATCTCACCTTCACCAGCAGTTCGCACGATTTTCTTATAAAAGCTATACAGGTGCTTGACCCGTCCTGAAATCTCAGCTTTCAAGCCAATCGTCGCCATCTCTTTACGCAGCATGGCACATACACGCTCCACATAGGAACTCCACTGCTTGCGTTCCTTCTCAACATAGGAAAGGGTCCAGGCGTATCGGTCAGGCTCAAGCATTTCAAAGGCCAGGTCTTCCAGCTCGCTTTCTACTCGCGAGACTCCCAGACGTCCGGCTAGCGGTGCATAAATCTCGCGAGTCTCCTGGGCCATGGTCAACATTTCTTGTTGATCGATGTTGTTAAGTGGATTGAGGTGCATCTCCTGCAAGATGAGGCGCATAGCATGTAGACGATAGGCCAGTTTGAGCAAGACAACCCGTGGATCGTCTGCCATGCCGATAAACATCTTACGCACTGTCTCTGCTTGCTGGCGGCGTAGGGCTTCACGGATACGCCGTTTTTTCTCTGTCTCAGCATTGGTCGTACTGTTCGTGGGCCCAGTGAATTGTGCCTCCACGTTGTGCTTCTTGCGTTCGAGGATATTCAGGCGCAGCATACTACTGACCACACGCTCTACCGCATAGCCCAGGATATTTTGCACCTTTTCAAGTGATAAATGTCCGGCGTCGATAGCTTCAAAGACGACGCCAGCGGAGACCCCGACGGCATCAATATGCATCTGAGCTAAAATGCTGGCTACGGCCAGCGCGTGCTCTAACGGTGACAGTTGGCGTAGTGTATGCAGCGATGGCTCATCATGGCTATCCACATGCTCTGTTGCCTTCTGGGCCAGCACTATAGCCTGCTCTACCTGGACAACCTCGCTGTCTGTCATATATTGTTTGACAGTTTTCAACAGCTGTCGAATGGTGCTTTGCACATCGCTGTGAGCTAGAGAGTCTTTATCTACGGGAAGAGATATCATAATCTTTACTCATCTATTATTCAATACGGCGGCTTGCCGTTGCCTTCGTCGAGAGTGTGCGATGGACGCTGACGACATTTTTTACTTGCCGTAATCGTTTGAAGATACGATCGATTTGATCGACAGCCTCGATCTCCAAGATCGCTGTAATCACAGCTTTCTGTGAAGATGCATTGGTGCTGGAAGTTACCGATGTCATATTAATACCTGCATCGGCCACCACTGCTGCTACATCACGCAGTAAACCGGCACGGTCGCGTGCCACAATAGTAATTGGAGCCAGGTAGTGCTGCGTTTCAAGCTGGAGCCAGTTGATTTCAAACAGCCGCTCGTGTGCCTGCTCACGATAGCGGCGGAGCGTTCTGCAATCATCTCTATGTACGATCATACCCTTCCCTGGGTTGAAGACCCCCACAATGACATCGCCAGGAATAGGATAACAGCAGTGAGCCAGTTTCACTAGTGTTGGATTCCAATTAGCTCCGCTTTTATTATCCATGGGCGCAGGCAGCATGAGCTGCTTCGCCTCGGCTTCCGTTTCTGCGGCTATCTCCTCTGCTTTCCGTGCAGAAGCGATATCCCCTCGCTGTTGCAGCAATGGTACAAGATGTTCTACCGCCGTCTCGATATCCATATCATCGCGCCCGATAGCTACGTAGATATCTTCTAACGTTGCGTATTTCCTACTTGTATGCAGCGTTGTAAAATCGTCGTCACGTACCACGCTGATGCCATGAGAGACTCCCACTGATTTCAGGGCCAGATCTAAGCGTTCTTGCCCTAGTTGCAGGTTGATCTCGCGCTCATATGTTTTAAGATAGCGGCGAATTTTGTTACGCGCCGCCGCTGTGCGGGCAAACGACAGCCAGTCACGGGTGGGATGTGTTGCCCTATTGGTAACGATATCCACAATCTCGCCGCCCTGTAACTCATAATCAAGGGGTACAAGGCGCGTGACCAGACGCCCCGTATCAGCCATATTGGTAATGATGCGTGCGCCGTCACAGTGATCACCGATATCGGTATGAATACGGTAGGCCATATCCAAAGGAGTAGAGCCACGCGGCAGGTCCTTGACCTCACCTTTGGGGGTAAAGACGAAGATCTGTTCTTGGAAGATATCTCCCTTGACCGCTTCTACAAACTCGTCCGCACTCTGGGGTAACTCTCGTTGCCACTCGCGCAGTTGCTCAATCCAGGTAATCATCTCCTGGTAGGAGAGACGCGAGCCACCGCGCTCCCTGAGATACCAGTGGCTGGCAATCCCATAATCAGCGGTGCGCTGCATATCGTGGGTGCGAATCTGAATCTCTGCCAGTCGGTTTTCCAGGCAAAAGACGGTGGTATGCAGCGACTGATAGCCATTCAACTTTGGCGTAGCGATAAAGTCTTTGATACGTCCATCTTTCGGTCGCCACAGGGCGTGAATATGACCCAGAGCCAGATAGCAGTCATGCTCGGAGTTTACCAGGATACGGAACGAGACCAGATCATGGATCTGGCTTACCTCGCCTCCACTCTGCTGAAGTTTGCGATTAATGCTGGCTAGATGCTTCTGCCATGCCTGTACCTCCGCATGGATACCTGCCCGTTCCATCTCGTCGTGGAGTGTACGGCACACCCCATCAATGTAGCTTTGACGCTTCTGGAGTTCTTTCTGTACTTCCCTCGCCAGCCATGCATACTTTTCCGGCTCCAGATACAGCAGAGCCAGATCTTCCAGTTCTGCCTGTAGCAGGGCCATACCCAGCCGCCGTGCCAGTGGCGCATAAATCTCGCTCGTCTCTCGTGCCTTATTCTGCTGCTGGACTGGATTCATTACTTCCAGGGTCCGCATATTGTGCAAGCGATCGGCCAATTTCAACACTACTACACGTGGATCCTCGGCCATGGCCAGCAGCATCTTGCGTACCGTCTCCGAACGTTGCCGCTGTTTCATCTCTCGTGCCTGCTGACGACGTTGCTCATCATTCTGAACCTCTTGCAATACCATATCCAGATCGGTTTTCTCAGTGGTGGCTGAAGATACGGTTGAGGTTACGCCTGGGACAAGCGCATCAAATTTGGTGACGCCATCGACAATGTTTGTCACTGCCGTACCAAACTGCGCCTGCAAATCATCCAGCGAGTAGTGGGTATCTTCCACCACATCGTGTAGCAGAGCTGCGGCAATGCCATCAGCATCAATACGCATATCGGCCAGCAGCAGGGCTACTTCTAATGGGTGCTGTATATATGGCCCGCCTGAACGGCGTAGCACTCCCTGATGCGCCCGGCTTGCCAGTTCGTAGGCACGTTCAATCCGCTCCAATTCTTCTGGAGCCAGATATTGGCGCGTCTCCGCCAACAAATCCTGTAATGTATTCCCATCATGATGATCTGGCATCTGCATGGGTGCCAATGACTCATCAGGATTAATCGCCATCATGAACGTCCCTCGAAAAGAAAAACTGCTGCTTGCCATTGTAATGACATGTGAAATTGATTGTCTTCTACAATAGAGAACAACGATACACAGCCTCTTTGTTCCAATAGCCCATCCATCTGTCCTATACCCCTGCTGGGCTGGATATTACTACAACGTATTGTGAGAGAGGAGGGTTACTACTCTATTATAGAACGAGATGAGCAGGTGTCAAGAAGGAGGAGGTTGGTGACAGCGCATTTCATTTACCCAGTCACGATACGTTATGCTATGATAGAAATAGTTATCTAGCTTATCGCTCTTATGAAAATATGGACCTATTCAGACACCTGAATAGTCACGAGAGTGACCTATATAAAGGAGAAATATCATGTCCTGGGATCCAACTCAAAGAGAGAGTAATCTCAATGACCCACAGGTAAATGCCGGAAATGGTACCACGGCAAATCCTTATGAAACACCACCGCAGAATCCTTACAGTAGTACAGACTCTACACCAGGAAATCCCTATACAGGCCCACAAAATCCTTATGGTACGCGACCGGAGAATCTCTATGAGGTGCCCACGTATGGCTATCCTTCTACCTATGGAGCGGAACGTGGGTATGTGCCGCCCGAAGAGCATCCATTACCGTTAGGGGAGGCGATTCGTCAATTACCAGGGCAATACCTCAAAGTGTTGACGAAACCTGGAGCGATGACTTTCGCGCAAGAGATGGGCAAAGCGGCCTGGAATATTGTATGGGTGCAATTGATTGGGCTAGCTGTCGTTGATACATTGCTGGGGCTATTAGGATTTGCCATTACACCGGCTGCCACGACAGCGACAACACCTCCAACAACAGCTGGCACGCAACAAATTCTTGCCATGGTCCAATTGATCAGCCAGGTTGGCTTTTACGTGACAGTGGGCGATATTGTGCTGATACCACTGTTTTTCTTTATCGTCATGGGCATCATCTATGGGCTAGCTAAAGCCTTTGGAGGGCAGGGTAAATTTGTGACGCAAGGCTATACCTACTTGCTCTTCGATGTGCCACTTGGCATCATCTCATCGCTGCTCGGTTTGATTCCTCTCGCGGGAGCTTTTCTTGCTTTAGGGCTATTGATCTACCGTATCGTGCTGGCAATTTTTTCGATTATGGCCGTACATCGCATAGGTGGAGGCAAAGCATCGGCGGTGGTGCTTATACCGATAGCGGTAGGGTTAATACTCTACTGCGGTGTGGCTTTTGCACTGGTGGCTTACTTTTTTAGCCAGGTACAGCCAGGTTAGTTGTAGATGAGATCGGCGGTTGACAGGAAATTTTTAATGTTCATAATTGCGCCCCTACAGATAGGGGACATATTTCACACGAAAGGATGGAGGTACTGTGAAAAGGGAAGAGCGCTGCAATATAGTACTTCCTGTTACATCTATTGATAGATACAAACACATCCTTCATAATAGAAGCCGTGAAGTGCTGATACCTGTGACATGATGTATTGGAGGAGGCACCAAAACGCAAATCTAAAAGTTAGGAAGAGGTTAAAACGTTTACATGGATATTTCAGGTAGCCAGAAGATCAATGCGCCCCGCCAGGCGGTATTCAACGCATTGTTGAACCCGGCTGTTCTACAAGAGAGCATTCCCGGCTGCGAAGTCGCAAAGTTGGTGGAGATGGAAGGTCGCCAGCAGCTGAAGCTGAAGATTAGCCCGAACTTCCCCGGCTTCAAAGGCCCGTATATAGTGTATGTGTGGACAGGTGAAGTCGTTCCTCCTTCTCGCGTGACCCTGATTACTGAACCGAGCAATGCCCTTGGTTCGATTAAGGCGCAGTGCGTTATAGACCTGGTAGAAGAAGCCCCTGGCGTCACCACCCTGACCTATACTGCTCACGCTGACAGAGAGGGCAAGATTGCTGCCACTCCTGAGCTGATCGTAAAACCTGCCGTGAAGACTGCTCTCGATCAGTTCTTCAAGAACTTTGAGAAGCAGGTCAGCACAGTGCGAGTGTGAGATAATTTCTGTGAAGAAAAAAGGCTGGGGCAAGTTGCCCCAGCCTTTTTTCTTCACAGAAATTTACTGTTTAAGATGAACGGGCACAGGACCGAAGGCAATGAGCCGTGCGGGTAGCGTGCCAATCACGGGCAGTTTGATGAAGAAACGCATAAGAGGAGAAACTTTCAAAGGCTCGTCTGAGCTTGAAACTGAAACTGAAGCTGAAGCTGAACCAAGAACATTGGCAATCACTCGTTGCTGCATAAAGTTTTGGAAGCCCTGAATGATGCGGATGGGCAACTCGCGTTTGCGTTGCACTTTGGCAAGGTCGCTCAGGCGTATTTTGCCGACTTTGAGCGGCTCAGTTAGGACATTGGCTGCCACGACAGCGTCCTGGATGGCGTAGTTGATGCCTACACCACCCACAGGTGACATAACGTGAGCTGCGTCACCGATGAGTAGGAGGCCGGGACGATACCAGCGGGGAAGACGACTGGACTCGACTGAGAGAATCGAGACCTGTTTCCATTCCTGGATGGTCTCTATGCGCTCAGGTTCGACCCATGCCGGTAAGAGCTGACCCATTTCTTGTCGCAAAGCAGGCAAACCGGCGGCCCGCAGTTTCTGGTAACCGCCCTTGGGGATAACATAGCCCATCTGCCAGTCCTGGTCACGATTGAGCATGATCAAGATGTGTCCACTGCCGATGCGCCCTGCTGGCTCGGTTGGATCATTGGCCTTGCGTGGCAAGCGGAACCAGAGAACGTCCATAGCTTGGGCGGTTTTAATTGGCTCAAAGCCCACCAATTTACGCACACGCGAGAAACGACCATCGGCCCCCACAGTGAGGGTGGCGCGTAGCTCATGCCAACCATCTTGAGCGCGATAGTACACCCCATGAATGTAGCCATCTTCCTCAAGCAGTTTCTCGACTCGTGCGCCCATGACTAAGCGGAAGTTTGGGTAGCGTTTAGCTTCCGTAGTGATAAACTCCAAGAAATGCACCTGGGGGAGCATGGCAATGAAAGGAAAGCGTGTTTTCAGGCGACGAAAGTCGGCCAGGGTGAAAGGCCCATCGCTTGTGTTGAGGTTCAAACTGTGCATTTCAGCATGTGGAATTGTAAGCAAGCGATCGGCAAGGCCTAATTGATCCATAATTTGCAGAATTGAGGGGTGAATGGTGTCACCGCGAAAGTCACGATCAAAGTTCATATGCTCTTCGAGCAGCACGACGGGAATACCCTGGCGTGCCAACAACAGAGCAAGAACCGCTCCGGCGGGGCCAGCACCAACGATACAACAGGTAGTTTGTTCGGTATGTTGCGGTTGTACAGATGGCTGTGCTTGTGTTTGAACATCGTTTTGCATGTGAGTACCTCCTGGGTTATACAATGTTCCATCAGGCAATTTGACGACGAACCGTAAGCGAGCTTAACAGCACCATGAGCAGGGCAAAGACCAGTAAGGCCGAGAGTTGTCCTGCGATGTCCTGTAGACTATTGTTTTTGAGCATGACACCGCGCAGGGCGTCATTGGCATAGGTTAGGGGTAAGATGTACGAGATGGGTTGGAGCAGCCTCGGCAACTGGTTTACGGGCCAGAAGATGCCGGAGAGGAAAACCTGGATACCCAGCACCAGAGGAATGAACTGCACCACCTGAAATTCATTCTGAGCAAAAGTCGAAAGGAAGATGCCCAGGTTGACGCTGCCAACGGTGAGCAGGGCTGAGACCAGGAAAACTAGAGCCAGATTGCCACTATAGTGGACGCGCAAGGCGAAGACCACAAAGAGCAGGATGACCAGCGATTGTACCAGGGCAAAAAGGGTAAAGCCACAAATGTAGCCCATCACCAGTTCAGCACGGGTGAGAGGAGAGACCATGACGCGCTCAATGGTGCCTTGTGATCGCTCACGCAAGAAAGCAACCGAGGTGAGCAGGAAGACGAAAAAGAAGGAGAAAATGCCGATGAAGACGGGAGCGATAGAGTCATTGAAGGTATATTCCGGCCCGCCGTGCAGGTATTGGGGATTAGCGACGGTAAAGGGAATGGAGCTACTCACGAGTGATGGCGTTTGACCACTTTGTCCCCCCTGTCCTTGTTGTGCTTTCAAGGTTGCCAGAGCTATACCAAGCTGCTGTATGAGACCTTTGGCAAGGTCGCTCATGGCACTGGCAACGATGGGATCAGAGCCTTCAAGCTTAATCTGCACCTGCGGATTTTGTCCGGCGAAAACCTGCTGAGCAAAGTTGGGCGGGAAGACGATGGCAGCATCGGCATCCCCATTTTTGAGTGTTGTGTCCACCTGATCAGTAGAAATATTGAGCGTATTGAGCTTATCTTTGCCGGGCAGGAGCTTATCAATGAGCGTATTGAGGCGGTCGCTGTTCGTACCCGTGGGTCGCACAATGGCGAGGGTGCGAATGCTGCTGGCGCTGGTAAGCACCAGGTAGAGTAGGGTCATTACCACGAGGGGGACGACGAAGATCAGGGCAAGGGTGCGTTTATCGCGCAGAACCTGGTGGATAATACGGCTGGCAAGAGCCAGAATACGTGCGAAGCTCATGGTTGTACCTCCTGGCGACTAGCAAAGTGCAGGAAGGCGTCTTCCATATTGTCCTGGCCCGATTGACGCAGTAGTTCCTGGGGAGTATTCTGGGCCAGCAATGAACCGAAGCGCATGAGACCTAAGCGGGTGCAGCGGCTGGCCTCATCAAGATGGTGGGTGGAGACAATGATGGTCACCCCCTCAGTATTCAATTGGGCAAAGTAGTCCCAGAACGAGCGGCGCAGTTGGGGATCAACACCGACGGTTGGCTCGTCAAGCAGTGCAAGGCGTGGACGATGTACCAGGGAACAGGCCAGCGAGAGGCGTTGCTTCATGCCGCCACTGAATTTGCTCACAACATCGTTGGCACGATCGGCTAAGTCGACGCGCTCAAGCATCTCCGCGATACGCTGCTGTTGTGCTTTGCCACGCAGGCCATAGATATTGCAGAAGAACTGCATATTCTCTCTGGCCGTCAAATCCTGATAAAGAGCACTGAGTTGGGTCATGTAGCCCAGGTGAGGTGAGACTTTGCTGCTGGGTATGCGTTGCCCCATCACGCGGATAGTTCCACTGGTGGGACGCATCAGACCAACCAGCAAACGAATGAGCGTCGTTTTACCGGAGCCGTTAGGGCCAATCAAGCCGTAGGTTTCACCGGTAGTGATAGTCATGCTCAAATCGTTCACGGCACGCAGTTTACCAAACTGTTTGACGAGACGGTCGATAACAACCACAGCCCGGCTCTGCTCCTGGGTTTCTGTCGGTTGAGCTGGCGACGTATGAGGAAGAGTTTCCGACATAAGTACCTCCCTTGTGAAGGCAAGAAATTGTGTCATGCATTTAACTGATCAGCCAATTAATAAAGTGCTCAAAAAAATGCTAGCGCGGTAAGAGGCCCTTGAGTACGACATCAACGATAGTATCGACAATCTGTTCATGCGAATACTCCAGTGCCACCGGGTCACGCAAAATTTGACGACGCAAGACGAAGCCTATGACGCTGCCAAGCAGGGTCTGTGTCGTCAGGCCGAGATCAAGCTGGCGTAACTCGCCACTGGCCATTTTTGTCTCAAAATAGCTGCCTAAGAAAGCAACTATGCGCTGGATCACATTGGTTGCCAACGGTCTCATGGCCGGATTATGGATCATTTCCGGCAGCATAGTACGAATCAGCAGGACAAATTTCTCCTCTTCGACGATGTTTAACACTTGCAGCAGTAAAAAGCGTAGAAACATTTCGGGTGGCAACATCAAGGCTTGAGGTGGCAAAGAGCCAAGCAGTCTTAAAGGTGAACGCCCCTCAATCATGGCTTTGAGCAGAGCTTCTTTGTTCTCAAAGTAATGATAGATCAGTCCAGGCGTAATGCCAGCCTCACGAGCGATGTCTTTGTTCGTGGCCCTGCTAAATCCTTTCTGTGAGAAGACGCGCATAGCTGCGTCCATAATCTGTTCGCGACGGTCTTCCACAACTTTTGGCGTTCGCGCCATATGTTCTCTAATCTTCCTACATTCTATTGACTAACTGATTAATTAATTAATTATAGTATAATGAAAAGGAAGGGAATTGTCAAGGGTTTTGGTAGGCTCTATAAAAATAGGCTCAGGAAAGCAAGTCAGGCTGACGGACATCAAGAATACGCGCTAGGAGACGAAGATGATAGGGTTGGGGGTCTTCACGGCCATCTTCGAGATGAGCAATAGTATCACGGCGCAAGCCAGTCATGTCGGCAAGCTGACCGAGGCTGAGACCTTTGCGTTGCCGGAGAAGACGGAGATTGGGCAAGCCATGCGTCTTTACAGGACTTTCTTTTAAGGTTTGTTGTTTCATAGTATAGTATCCCTTTCCTCGGCGTTGAGGTAGAGTCATTGACGATGTTTCCAGCTCCGTTGCTGAAAACGGCGTCAGATACAAGAACGGTAGTCATATTTCTTCTTTTTCATAACTCATGCCCCACTACTATAAAGATACCAGATGATACAAACTCATGTCTAGTGTTATAGGATGGATGGGTTATGGCTCATGCTTTGAGCCACCAAAAAGAAGCAGTCTCTTAGTGATGGATGGTGCGCTACTACAAGCAAACACTATCCATACTAAGAGAAGGGTCACACACGGCAAGCCGACATTTCACAGTTTTTAACAATCAGTGTGTATGCGCTCCTTTGGACGTGGGCGCCTGTGAAGGTGGCTGTTCACTACTACCAAGGCTCAGGTACGTACTGGTACTATTATCATCTGGGTAGATAGCCAGGAGGTCGCCGGTAAAGAGGCCATCGACATCTCCATTCATCAAAATGACCATATCTGTGACACTATCGTTGTCAGAATGGATGTACTGGCTAAGGTGGAATACCTGCAGAGAGTTGGCGATATTGAGCAAGGCATTTTCGCCCATCCCATCACGTGGATCACCGACAATCCAGAAGATGATCCCATCTTTTTGATAGATCAGTTCGCTACGTTCACCATAGACCCAAACATGCAAGAATCTATTATGTCTCACCCATTGACCATCAACATAAATGGCCTGCACACCGCCATTTTGATTTATTTTTATGGTTTGAGCAGCCCCATCCTTGACAATCTGGAGTACATTAACATCTGGTTGTAGCTTAAATTCACGAATAGCGAGCAAACCAGTACCACGTGATTGTTCTCCATGCAGCGAGTAATCTAATTCGATAAAGGGACCATCAACCCAGTCTTGCTGCTGTCCTTGATAGAGGTAGGTAGCATCAAGAGTATAGGAAGAGGGTATAGCTTGCGGCCAATACATCGTCCATCCATGGAGTTGTTGCAGAGCGGCCTGTAAAGTTAATTTGGGTTGAGCGTCGGCAGTGCTATTACGCATCCTGCCACTATGCGATGAATTGACACCTGCAGGATAGCTCTGTACCAACTTCACACCGATTTTAGTACCGTGAAGCAAAATGTCCATCCCGGAGGCAAATGAAGGAGCTGTCAACATCACAGTCAGGCACATACACAATATCAGTACGGCCCCCGCGATCAGCGAACTACGCACCGGTAGGAAAGTAAAGAGCGAGGCCATGGGAGGGCGACGCAAATGAAAGATGTGATGACGTAGCCTGAGACGACGAAAGACATGGGCACATGTTTTGCGTTCCAAGCCATGCTCAACAGGTTGAAAACGGGGATTCTCAGAATCGAGAAGTGTCTGCACAAAATAAGGAGGTAAGACTTCTTCATCAAGTGCAAAGAGGCTACCTAGCTCTTTGGCGAAAGCTTCATCTTCATCGTTGAAATCTCCGGGGAGATTGAGGTCTTGGGTAGAGAAAGGAGTCGCATGCTGTTCCCAACTATGCCCTTCTTCCTCAAATTCGCTCATACTCATTCGCATGCTCCTTGAGCAACTCACGTAAGCTTTTCCGCGCTCGCCATAGCCGTGTATCCACAGCATGCCGGGTCAGACCCGTCTTGGCTGCCAGTTCCTCGGTACTGGCGAACTTAAAATAGCGTTGATAGATGAGGTAGCGGTCAAGCTCAGGCAACGTTGCCAGGGCAAGACGCAGTTCTTCGCGTCTCTCACTCTGTTCCAACAAGTGTTCCATGCTGGCTTCTGGATGTGGAGGAAGAGCGACTCGATTATCATTGTCGTAGCCTCCCCACCCAGATACTTTCCGCCCACCACTGTCCGATGATGCCCATTGGCGACTTTCGTCTGCCACCTGTACATTATGTGTCTGACGACGACACAACTGACGACGACGATCAAGAGCAATATACTTGGCTCGCATCGTCAACCATGTGCGTAAAGTGCCTCGCGCAGGATCAAAAGTGTCGATCTCTTGCCAAACTGTGACAAAGAGGTCGTTGAGACACTCTTCCGCATCCTGGGCAACGCCTACGCTGTCTAATACTAGACGAATAAAATAAAAGAGTTCTCGAGAATACCGGAAGATGAGGGTCTCTAAAGCCTCTGGGTCACGCCGGTGTAGCCGTTCGGCAATGTCTTCATCCGACCAGTGTTGTCGAATCATGTTCGCTCCTTACATACTCCTGCATGTCCCTTCATTCCATGTTATCGCTGGGCATCTCCCCATAGGCGTTCACTTAAGCCTGTCATCCTGAGCGCAGCGAAGGATCTGCGCTGGGCCCAGCCAGAGATCCAAAGCTCGCGCTCAGGATGACAGCCGTGCTTAAGTGAACGCCTATGGGGCACCTCCCCAGTGATTTTTACATACACTATCCCAATGGGTTTGTACGCTGCTCTGTGTGCTCTACACGGATACTGCGTGAAAACAATGAAATGACAGGAATATACCTGAGTGGTGGCGCTTTCGCCTTCTTACTATGAAAGAAATACGTCTCTCAGAACCAAAATCTCTCACAAGCTCCTTTTCCAAAGCTATCGATGTGCGGTATTCCGGAAAGAGAAGGCTTGTTACAATTTTGTTGGAAAAAACGCGAAAAGTCAAGGTTTTGGAGACACGCATAGCATAGACGTTTGGAGATAATGCCTGTCATCCTGAGCGCAGCGAAGGATCTCTCCCGACGACGAGCCAGATCCTTCGCTGCGCTCAGGATGACAGGCATACATCCAGCAGCGTTTTTAGGTTTGATGAAGTGTATTTTCTACACGCCAAGCTGCACAAACACGGTCTCAGTGGCTATCTCAGAGCGGAAGAGCAGACGCAATCCCTTGCTGGCTGCTGAAGGTACCTCAAAGACGATGGTGCCGTTGTGGGAGCTGTGAGTCGCAACCGTGCCATAAAAGCCGGAAGTCACACTTGACTGTAAACCAAAGATGTCACCTTCCATCCCAACCAATTGGTAATAGGTAGCCTCATTAGGAATAGCTTTTGTGCCTGTGTTACTGATGGACAGGACCAAAGTGACATTTGTGCTATTCGATCCAGCGGGCTGCTCGCTGACATTCTGGATAGTCAGCGTACGATCGGGCAGGGTCACTACCTGACTATGAGCACTACCACCAGGAACACGGGTAGGAGTTTCAATAACAATGGGTCCACTGGCGGGAGTGGTGACCGGTGTAGCCACAATCGGTGTGATGGGTGGGTGGATAGGAGGAGAAGCGGAGATGCTGCTCACAGGAGTAGTATTCGCTTGCTGCTGTGTAGGGGTCGGCGTACTGGTATTTGTTGTTGTACTCTGTGAGCTGCTACAGGCAGCCAGTGCAAATACCAGCAGGATAAAGCCTATTGACACTATTCGATATACAAACGTTGCATTACGCATTGCTTCAACCATTCTACGAGATACAAGATGCAGGCTTCCCTTTTCTCAGAGCCTGACGACGAAAGGACAGGTACTTTTATTATCGGCACAAGAGTGAGACAAAGCAAGAGATTAGTACCAAAACCTTATCTATAATAACTCAGGAGTGAAGAAAACAAGCTGCCAGGAAGCGGGTGTACCCACTTCCTGGCAGCTTGTTTTCTTCACTCTACGTTTACCTGGGATTGAGTAGGGGTATCTTGGAGACGCTCCAACGGTCATTGGGGCTAGATACCTCAAATTGAACCATGCTGATAGCATCGGTGGGGCAACGCACAATACAGAGGCCACAACGAATGCACTTCTCTTCGTCGATGATCATATCGGCACCTCCACGCCAGCTTTCTGTACCAAGGTGCATGGGATCGCCTTTAACCACACGCGAGAGTCCCTCCATGCTGATACAGTCGTAGGGGCAGATGTCTACGCAGCCGGAGCAGAGAATACAGATTGAGGGGTCAATCATAATATTCAACTGGCATTGTAGGCAACGACGCGCCTGCTCGACCGCTTGCTCAGGAGTGTAGCCGGTTTCTGTCTCACGAGTGTTGCTGTAACGTTCATTCAACGGCAGTCCCGGAATGTTCTGGAAGGGGATGGATTCGTAGTCATCCACCATCCCGCGTCGATAGTCAGGCAACTCGATCTCTTCAGCAGCTTCGGCGGGTTTATCGACACCACCGAGATAGCGATTGATCGTGCCAGCAATATCACGTCCATCACCGATGGCTGAAATGAGGTTACGCGCGCCATCGGTATAGTCACCACCAGCGAAGAGGCCGGCATAGCTGGTCATCCAGGTCTCGCGATCTACGAGAGGGATACCCCATCTATTGACATCAAGGTTGAGTTCTTTGGCAGGCAACCATGAGCCGTCGCTTGATTGGCCGAGGGCAGGGATAACCGTGTCTATGTTATCAAGAATATATTCACTCCCCTTGACAGCCACGGCACGGCGGCGTCCACTGGCATCGGGATCGCCAAGTTTGTTCCGGATGAGCTTGAGACCGCTGACATGCACACCATCTTTGCTCAACACCTCAACAATAGAGGTGAGATAGATGAACTCCACATGTTCAAGCATAGCCTCATCCACCTCGTATTCGTCAGAAGGCATCTCCTCTTTGGAACGACGGTAGATGACGTAGACTTTATCAGCTCCGAAGCGAATGGAGGTACGGCAACAGTCCATAGCTGTGAAGCCACCACCGTAGACAACCACACGCTTACCAATGTAGGCGGGGTCACCGTAGTTGGTCTTTGCGAGGAGGCGAATACCATCCTCGACGCCCTTGAGATCGGCTCCTGGCACAACTTTGTTATCGGGGCCGGTTAAGGCATTGGGGACATAACAGCCAGCCGCAATTAAGACAGCATCATATTCTTTTACTAGATCGGTGACCTGGATATCACGCCCAACACGCGTATTGTAATACACATCCACACCCAGGTCTGCCATGTATTGCGTACATTCTTCGTAAGTGACGCTGCGAGGCAGACGCCAGACAGGAATTCCGTTGACCATGACACCGCCGGCAGTGGGATATTCATCATAGATGGTTACGGGATAGCCCATCTCACGTAGGTCACGAGCGGCGGCCAGTCCGGCGGAACCGGCACCAATAACTGCAACTTTCTTCTCTTTGGTCACAGGTGGCCGCTCGGCGCGATGTTGGTACTCGCGATGGTCGGCGGCGGCCCGTTTGAGCCAACAGATGGCAATAGGTTTGCCATCGATTTTGTTGCGCCGACAGACTGGCTCGCAGGGACGCGCACAGGTACGCCCTAGTACGCCAGGAACAACATTGGCTTTACGGTTTAATAGATATGCCTCGTCGAAACGGGCCTGCGAAATCAAACCAATATAGGTTGAAACATCGGTATGGGCAGGACAACCCACTTGACAGGGAATATTCGTCTGATACCAGTCGGGATTGGTCATGACTGACTGATATCGCGCCCCCAGTTCACTATCGGGATCGATCATATGCAAAAAGTCCTTTCCTGAGCATCCAGCATACTGTACCAGCCAGTATGCTTGCCAGGGCATGAAGACAGTATTGTTGACTCACGCCACAAACAACGACCTGATCTCTCTGATTTTCAGAATCTCTCCATCGCATCAGGCTAGGGCATGGAAAATTATGAGAACTAAACGATGAGCGTTTCTTGTGAAAATTATACCATAAGCGCACAGGTAGCAACAAGAAGGGCATAAAGAGGATAAGCACGGCCTGACCCCATAGGCGTGAACTTAAGCACAGCTGTCATCCTGAGCGCAGCGAAGGATCTGCCCAGCCAGAGATCCTTCGCTGCGCTCAGGATGACAGCTGTGGGGGTCAGGTTCACCTTGTGTCGTTAGCGCACAAATTGCTTGAGTACGTCATCGACGCCAGGATGCCCTCGGTTCAAGCGGAGGTCCTCCGCACCCGTAGCGTCGGTGTGTACCAGCAAAATATTTTGCTGAATACAGCTATTAAGGAGTTCGCGAGCTGAGTCGCGAGTAAGCCGACCACGGAAGCGGTTTTTGGGGTTGACCGGGTCGCCAATGAAATTAGAAACACCTATGATCGTGCGCCATGACCAGTTGCGGTCAATATAGTCAAGGAACTGTAGAAATTGCGGATCCAGCGCCTCCATTGGCGGTGCATTGAGGTTAATCGCAGGCATATGTGGGTTCGTTCCACCATAAGAAATAGCAGGCATCGCACCCGTATTGCCGGAAGACATGGACGGATAGCCGCCGTTGGTATTCGGTGGAACAGCCATGCCTGCTGCATTGCCGCTAGGGATCAAAGGCACAAACTGATTCGCACTACTAATTAAATCTCGGCTGACAGTTCCTGGTATACCAACAACAATAACAGTTTTATTTAAGCGTAACTTTAAGCGAGCACTGATGCGAGTGAAATCTTTATCACCGGTCATCAGAACGAAGGTAGAAATGGTAGGGCGGTCGAAAACAGTTTCAATAATATCCATCAACATATTGAGATCAACGGTACTTTGTACGACGGTACTTTGTACAATGGTAGAACTACTTGCGTTGACGGCTGGTAGGTAGCCAGTATTACCGGTATGTTGACTATTGGAATATCCCAGGGGACCAGTAGTATTTTGCCCAAGAGGTCCAGTAGGAGGTTTGGTATACGGTTGGGGATAAGGGTAGCTCTGACGAGAACCTTCGCGCTGTTGATAGTCAGCTGTGTCATATCCTTCATTCGGAGTTGGCTCATCTGACGGCAAGAAGTCTTCCTCCACCTCACTTTGTGCAGGGGGATTAGCATCCTGGTACGACCAACCATTCTCAGAGGGCTGACGCGGGATGGCAGGAAGCTGACCAGTGTTACCGGTCGCCCAAGAGCGAGAGGGATACGTACCGCCTCCCTGTTCAGGTGTAGCATTGGGCGAACCAAGGGCACCAGTGGGTGTTCCCCCACCGTAATGCACTGTTCCCATACGAATGCGGTCACGCTGTTTAGCAGGACAGTCGACACGGTCGATCATCGCAGCGGTCAGGCTACCCTTAAAAGGTTCGGGCTGGCGCGACCAGTCTGCGTAAGCACGGGCAACCATCACCGTTCCATAACGACGGGCAACGGCTATTAACTCCTGGGGATCGGGCTCCCTCCTCTGAATATTCAACATACTGTAACGAATGTTCTCAAAATCGATGAATAAAGCAATATCTTCTGGCACAATCTTCTCCTCTCATAGGGAGGAACCGCACAGACCAAGATTTTTATCTATATGATTGTTCAGGTACTCGGATGACTAAGGCGATGATGTCTATACGAGTGCATCCTTTAACTATGAGCATATCATACTTTATGAATAAAGTCGAGGGTCTGCACGCTTTACTTTACATGAATATCTCTCTGTGTTAGAATACGTATAATCCTATATGAGACCATGGATAATACAATGGCACTAACCACAACAACACATCATGTTGACGACGCGATTTGTCCGGTTGCTTGCACTGCTGAAATTATCAGTGGCAAGTGGACGCTACTTATTATCCGCGACTTAACTTCCGGTGTCAAACGTTTCAATCAACTGGAACGTTCTCTTCATGGTATCAGTCCTAAAACGCTCTCAGAACGCTTACGCTCCCTTGAGGAGGAAGGCATTATCTCGCGACAAACCTTTGCGGAAGTGCCGCCGCGAGTTGAGTATACCCTCACTGAGAAGGGGCGTGACCTTGTCCATGTAATCGAGAGTATGCGTAGCTACGGAAAACGCTGGCTGTGTAGTCAGTGATCAGGCTTTTTTTAGTAGTCTGACCTCCCCTAATACGGGAGTCACTACCTGTGTAGGCCGCGTGAAGGAACTCTATGCCAGATTTTTTGTACAAAAACCGGGGGAATATCCCCGGTTTTTGTACTTTCTGGCTCAGGCTTGGAGTTTAGACTAATTTCGCGTCAAGCGGCTTGTAGACTGGGTTCATGCGATTTTCATCAAATATGGCTCACACGGCTTCCAGCCTTGCTTCGCAAGCATTTAGTCTAAACGTCAATCAGGCATAATGGCGTCAGATTAGCGAATAGCACCAACGAGTTCGTGATTAGCTAAAAAGCGACGGAGAGTCCCTTCATTTTCCGCTACGTGCTTTTCTGCTACTACACCCTCTGACCGCACTACCAGTTCATAAAGACTGGCAATATCATAATGCATTTGCACCTGAAGCTGACCGTCACTATTGAAGCCTTCGACGAAGAGGCCATCCTCTTCCTCATGAATTGCGATACTCTTGACACCTATTTGATCTAGGACTTGACCGACTGCATGCAAGATGTTCGCATAATTGAAATTGACCGCCATGATCCCTCCTAAAAGTACCGTGGAGATAGCTTTTTGTGATTGTATTAGACTACGCTGTCTGCTGCAACCCTTAACTGTAGAGCTTGGATAGGTCTTGCAGTTTCACTTCGATCAAGTGTATCATAACATTCTTGAAACGTCAAGGAAAAAAACCTCTGCAACGTTCGGCAGCTTAAGATTTCCCTCCCAAAGAGAAATCTCCTATTGTGTATCTTCCTGCTAGCAAAAACGTCATATAATGGGTATAGCAAATCAAAAAAAGGAAGCAGATACATATGGCAGATTTGGTAGGGCAGCAACTGGGCAATTATCGATTGATACGTTTACTTGGGAAAGGGGGCTATGCTGAGGTTTATCTGGGGGAGCATGTGCGCATCAATACGCAGGCTGCCATTAAAGTAATGCATACGCGTTTTGCAAGTAGCGAGGAAGTAGAAATATTCCAGAATGAGGGGCGTACTATTGCGCGTCTTCTTCATCCACATATTATTCGCGTTTTCGACTTTGATGTGGAGCATGATATTCCCTTTATGGTCATGGACTATGCTCCTAATGGCACGTTGCGCAAACGTCATCCTCGCGGTATGCGCTTGCCTTTGCCCACTATTATTTCGTATGTGCAACAGGTAGGCGGTGCGCTGCAATATGCCCATGATCAGCAACTGGTGCATCGTGATGTCAAGCCGGAGAATATGCTGCTTGGACGGAGCGATGAGGTGCTCTTGAGTGACTTTGGCACGGCTATGGCGGCACAGACTACGGGCTATCAGACTTCCCTGCAGGAGGTTATTGGTACGCTTGCCTATATGGCACCTGAACACCTTGAGGGCAAAGCTCGTCCGGCCAGCGACCAGTATGCGCTTGCTGTCGTTGTCTACGAGTGGCTGAGTGGGGAAGTGCCGTTTCGGGGTATAGGCACACAGGTGGCTATCCAGCACACGATAACACCGCCGCCACCGTTGCATGAAAAGGTTCCAGGGATTTCACCGCAGGTCGAGCAAGTGGTTATGCGTGCGCTCACCAAAGATCATCACCAGCGTTTCCCACGTGTCCAGGACTTCGCTGATGCTCTCGCCAGAGCCGGGCAAGTAGAACAAGCATTTTACTCTGCCCCAACAGTGGCTACAGCTATGAATGTCCCTTCTGACCCTGCCACAGTCCCTACAGTTGAAGCCCCGGTTATGGAGGTACAGCCTCAGCGTGCCACTTCTGCCCCCAATACAGCCATGAAGCCATCGCCTCTGGCAAGGGATACCGTGCCCCCAGAGGTTGCATATGCTCCTCCACCGGCCCCCGCGCCGGTGCGTCCTGTCATGCAAGCTGCTTCACCTCCTGCACAACCCCTGCCGACTGTCTATCAGCAAGCACCACAACGCCACTCAGGTGGAGTAGCGGTGGTCATTTTGCTCCTGCTCCTCGTCGTGGTCTTAGTAGGTGGTATTTCATGGTTTGTTGTCCAGCGCAATTCAGGTACTTTCTCTCATAATGGCACCACTTCCGCTGGCACTAGCACCCAGGCCACTATTCCCGATGTAGCAGGTTTCTACAGTGGCAGGCTTTTGAATACCACTGCCAATATTTCGGCTACTATGACGCTGACCATTGAGCAAAATCGTGGACACATTCAGGGCTCTTTCAAAGTAGGCCCTCCCCTCCATGGCAACAACCCCTACGAGGGCTTTGTGAATGCTGCCGATCATATTCAGTTCACGGTCAGGAGATTTCAAGGCAATGCCCCTCTGTTCTTCTGGGGGTCAGTGCAGGCCGATGGTAGTCTGGCTGGCAGATATTGCAGTCTCGACAATAACGACCAGTGCAGCCCGAATGCGGGCGGAGCTGGTACGTGGCATGTAGCAAAACAGTAGCCTACGAGATGTGAGAGAACTGAGGCGGCAAGGGCATGCATGCCCTTGCCGCCTCAGTTCTCTCACATCTTCCTTATCCTCTTCTCCACCATCTCCAATGTAGGAATTCCTGCTACCCCTACTTGCTCTACTGAAAACGAAGCGACGCAATTGGCAAAATTGACTGCTGTTCGCGGGTCGCCATGTCTGTGCAAATGACAGAGAAAGGCCGCCGCAAACACATCGCCAGCACCAGTGGGGTCTAGCTCGGCTACGGGATAGGCCACAAAGCGCTCGACATCCCCATGTTGAAAAAGGGTTGCTCCATGACGCCCATCGGTGGCTACTAGCAAAGGCACTTGTTGGCTCCAACGGACCAATATAGCATCCGCCTCTCTACGATTGCCGTCCGCGAAGGGGAGCAGATCATCATGGCTCAAGATTAACACATCGAGACATGGCAATACTTGCTCGGCAGCCGTCCACGGTGTGGGCCAGACACGGCCATCGGCATCCCAGCGACGTAGCCAGCCCTGCGGGGTAGCTGCGATAATGACTCCAGGACGACGTGGGAACAGGGAAGCAAATTCCGGCGTCAGTTCCTGAGTAAGCGGACCAAGCAGCACAACTGGTGCGCTGCGCCACGCCAGGGGGACGTCATTCAGCTGTAATGACTCTGCTCGGTTGCGCAGATACTGAATACGAAAGCCATCTGTATAGCGGTTGTCAAAGGTCGTAGTTGCAGGCGAAGGGCCAATGGACAGGCCAACGCCCGGCAGATGAATTGGGAGTTCAGCCTGTAGTTGGGCATCGACACAGGTGACTATGGCCGCCACTAATCCTAAATGATAAGCGGTGAGGGCAGCAAAAGTGACGGTTCCACCCAGTGAAAATGAACCATCATCGTGCACATCGCGGGTGAGATGTCCAATGGTTAAAAATTCAGGGGTGTTGCCGTGCGAGATAGGTTGAACGATTGCAGACATAGTTTTAACGGCCTGGACGTTTGAGTGAAATCACCACTCGTCGTGCATCGCCTTCACCGATACTCTCGGTACTGATATCCTTGCTGTCAGAGAGGGCAATATGCACAATACGCCGCTCATGGGGCGGCATAGCTTCGAGGGCGATAGAACGACGGTAGTTACGGACCTGCTGCGCCACGCGCAGGGCCAGCGAACGCAAGTTTTCTTCGCGCCGCTCACGGTAGTTCTCAGCATCAATGATGATACGCATACGATGCTTGGTGCGATGGCCTACAATCAGACTGACCAGCAGTTGCAGAGCGGCCAGCGTCTCGCCACGCCGTCCGATCAGCAGACCGAGATTCTCATGAATCCCCTGAATGTTCAACGTCAGGGGATGGGTGGAACGGACCTGCACAGTGGCACGAATATTCATGTAGCGCAAAATATTTTGTAAGACATCCACAGTTACAGCCACATCTTCGTTGCTGGGCGTCTCCACTTCCTGCATTTCACCTTCAGCCGCGCTCACATCGCCAAGGCCGAGATTAGCGGCCAGTACAGGATCGAGAGGTCTAGAGGCACTCAGGGGCGTAGCAACCTCTTCTACGACATCTTCTTCAAAATCCTCTTCGTCGCCCACAAAATCCTCGTCTTCATCCTCAAACTCTTCCTCGTCTTCCAACTCCTCATAGGGACCTTCTTCATCGAAAGTGTCATCAGGACCAAGAATAGCATCAGCCATCTCAGGCGTAATCACTGCACCAGTGACAGCACGACGACGCACTGTGACACGCACACGCGCATCTTTACTACCTATACCAAATGTTCCACGAGACGGCTCTTGTAAGACCATGACATCTACCTCGTCACGGCGTTTTCCTAAACGCGACAGAGCCTGTAGTACAGCATCATCTATGGTTTTGCCGCTAGCCTCTATGCTTTCCACTGTTTAGTTGCCTCCCTCTATAATTATCTAAAGACGTGAGCTTCTCTTCAAGGGCAACCCACACAGTCACCCTGAAGCAGAGTCCTGGACACTATGAAATGTAGGGGCGACCCTCGTGGTTGTCCTACCCATTTGCCCATGCACCTACACTACTATGTTAACTGCGCGATGGATTCCGCTTGGGCATATTATTGCCACTGCGACGCCGGGCCGAGGCACTACGGCGACGTTGTGCCGCTGAGCCACCGCTATTGGTCTGGAGCTTGCGGCTAATTGGGCCATCCTGTACAACTCCATCTGTCTTTGGCTCTTCAGCGGTGCTTAAGACTTTAGTTTCTTTGCTGCGGTTGTCTGTATAGCTTTTGTTGTTCCCATTATTGCTGTTACTGGCACTGTTACCACTGAGGCCCGGCAGATTGGGTGTAACCAGCAAGGAGCCCCAGCCGGTGACAAAGTATTGCTGCACGATAGCAAACAGTGACGAAACTGTCCAGTAGAGAGCCAGACCTGCCGCATAGTTCCAACCAAAGAAGAGCACCATGGCCGGTGAGAGCAACTGCATCATCTTCATCTGACTGGCCATCGGATCGGGTGTAGCCGACTTGACAGCGGCTGTCTTCGGTTGCGACATACGCAACTGCACATAGGTAGCCAGTCCCGCCAGGATAGGCAGCACATGCGTTGGATCGGGGGTACCCAGTGAAAAATGCCAGCCTGCATTGAGGAAGGTGAACCAGTTCAGATCAATGTTGGGGAAACTACTGAAATGAGGTAGAAACGGATAAATGATGCTGTTAATACTATGCAAGTCCGCATTGCGCAGTACGGAACTGAGGGCATAGAACAGACCGAAGAGCACAGGCATCTGAACCAACAGAGGCAGACAGCTCCCCCCCAGCGGACTCATGCCATATTCCTTGTAGAGAGCCTGCGTGGCCTCCAATTGCGCCTTCTGATCCTTATACTTCTTCTTGATCTCCTGCAATTGTGGCTGCAAGGCCTGCGTCGCCTTCATCGATTTCAACTGCTTGAGCGTCAAGGGAAACAGGAGCAGTTTGATAATCAGTGTTAAGACGATAATGGAGAGACCAAAATCACCAATACCGCGATACAGCAGCATCAGCATGTTAAAGATCGGATATGTAAAGATGAGATTAAAAAAGTAACCTATTTCACCCACGGATTTCCTGCCTTCCTTGCCCTAATCTCCTAAACGTTCTGGCACCGGATCATAGAGATTTCCATGATAAAAGGGATGACAACGACCTATGCGTTTCATGGCCATCCAGCCGCCGCGGAAAAAGCCAAAACGTTGAATTGCCTCATATCCGTATTGTGAACATGAGGGGGTAAACCGACACGTTGAGGGCAAGATCACCGACAGCGTGCGCTGATAGAGACGAATTAAAAAGAGTGCAATATATTTCATTTGACCGCCGATGCGCAGCTAATCAGGTTTGAGAAGTCGCGCCCGCTGCAACAAAGAGACAACATCTTGTTCAAGCACAGCTACATTTACACTTGTTATTGCGTTTCTCGCACTAAGCACAATATCCCAGCCGGTGGGCAATTCTGGCAACAAGCCACGTATCGCTTCGCTGAGTAACCGTTTAATGTAATTACGTTCCACGGCTCGTCTTGAGATACGTTTGCTGACAATAAACCCTACACGGAGCTTCCTCTCCTCATTCGGTATCCATGCAAGGATAAGCAGCCGGGACGCCAAACTTCGTCCCTGCTGCCTCACTCGCGAAAACTCACTACCCTTGCGTAAACGCAAGGCACGATTAAGTGCCACGATGCTACAACACTATCGCACTGTACTAGACAGTTAACTTCCAACGCCCTTTGGCGCGGCGAGCCTTGAGAACGCGCCGCCCATTGCGGGTTGACATGCGCTTCATAAAACCATGTTCGCGTAAGCGCGGAATGCGCTTTGGTTGCCATGTACGTTTCATTAGAGCTTCGACTCCTCCACTTATATCTTAAGAATGTCCTGCCAATTATAGCGGCTACAGCCCCACGCTGTCAAATATCTAAGACTTACGGGGTACACCATAAGCGTCAAGTTGTAGGGACACGATAATGAGAGTTAGGTAAGGTTCAAATGAGCTTGACACTTTTCTGCTCACACGAGGCAAACATTGTCAAGCAGGATTGCCTCTCTTTGAACCTTGCCTTAACAAAATAATCCAGTATCTCCTGATGGATGTAGGGGCGGCATTGATGACGCCAGTCAGCTGACGGAGCCAACTCGCTAGCATCCTCATGGACTGGCGTCATCAATGCCGCCCCTACATCCATAACTAGATTATTTTGTCAAAGAACATAATCACGTCCCTACAATCACTCGGAAGCCAGACTTACGGTGTCTTGAAGCGCAACAGGACTCGGCCAAGCTTAACCTCATCATTATCATGGAGGGGCGTTGGCGTCTTACCGGTCAACCTTTGGCGATTAAGGAAGGTAAAGTTGGTGCTGTTTTCGTCTTCCAGCATATATTGACCATTGTCGACAAAAATGCGAGCGTGCATCCGCGAGACACCGCCCTCTTCACCGCCATGGGGAGTCAGGTCGATATCAGGGAAGATGTTGCTGACGGCATCTTCACGTCCAATGATCACGTTATCTTTACCGCTCAGGTCGAACTCCGAGTTATCTGCTTCAACGATCAGGCGCGCTGACATGGTTGAAGGGACAGCCGGAGCAGCTACGCCGACCGGTGCTGCGCCTGCGGCACTGGCATCTAGTGTCGGTGCCACCACGGACGGCTCTGATGTGGCAGGATTGGTGCCAGCAGCGGCGGGAGCGGGCACACCCATCAAGTTTGCTCCACAGCTTGAGCAAAATGCTTCTCCCGCCGGATTCTGTGCGCCGCACTGGGGGCAAGTCTGCGTGCCGCCCTGATCGGCCGGTGCCTGCTGCGCTTGCTGAGTTGCGCTACTTGTCGCTGTCGGCTGCGCTGTCGCCCCGGGTAGAGCCTCACCACATTCATCACAATAAGCGGAACCATCTGGGTTCTCATGACCCAGAGAACAATATACGGCCATTGTATGATCCTCCTTAAAACGTTATACGATTTTATTGCTTTAGTGTTGCTACGAGAGCAAATCATCTAAGCGTTGTGTTAGTTTGCGTGTCTTGTTACCAATCGATTTGACCTGATCTTGCGAAATTTGCTGACCCTGATTGATCTGTTCCAAAGCTGCCTGGGTCTCCGGGTCGAGTACACGCGTCACATTGGGAGCCAGACGTGTCGTCACCTTGCCCTGTTTGTACTCGTCGAGTACTTTGGTGACTAGGCGATGGGCGTTGGCTTTCTCAGCAAAGTTCATGACAAGTGGATTAACCTGCGCGGCCTGATTGGCATCTGTCGTGAAGGTCACTTTGATATCATCGTGTACTCGCTCACCAATCAGGTTGGCAATCGGCACATCATAGCTCAACTCAGCCTGCGCAATACGGAATAGGCCCGCCGGACGTGGATCGATTAACAGCTCAACCAGGACCGATTGCGGATTGTCTTTCTCCAGGTCGCCCAGATTCACCACTACCTGCCGGTCTCCCAGCACCGATGGACCCAAGTCACTGATAATCGGCAAGACTTTGACCGCTTTTTTCGCTGTCACACCCACTGGCAGGCGCAATATCAGAGTGGCATTACGCACTGCAACCGCCACCGCACTCTGTATCTGCTGCTCGAACACCGTCATAGCATCCGAAGGATTGCGAATGAACTCAGCAGGCATGCCACCACTCATTTCACCGATGGTGTCCAGCAAGTTTTCATCCCAGTCCTGACCAATACCGAGCGGATAGATGGCAATACCTGCGGCACGGGCATCGCGAGCAAGCTGACGGCAACGATCAGAGTCGCCATAGGTCACACCATCCGTCAGCAAGATCATACGATTAATGGCGTTGGGAATATTCCAGCGGCGTAACTCATTGATACCCTGCATCATGCCTAACGACATGGTGGTACCACCAGCGTCGCGAATACGATCAATCGCGGCCTTCATACCTACGGGGTCACGGGCAGGCATGGATGGAATAATAACCTGGCAAGTATCATCAAAAATGATCACCGAGATATAATCAGTCGGTTCCAGGCGATCAATCACCATTTTGACCGCTTCCTTGACGTTCTTCAGTTTTGCACCTTTCATGGAGCCAGAGTGATCAAGCACCAGAGCAAAATTGAGTGGCATACGCACCTGGGCCATCAGTTCAGTCGGTTTCGCTTCTAATAAAACATATGCCACCTGGCTTCCACCGGTAACAGGCATATAATCCTTACCAACCTGGTGTGTCAGTGTTACCTCACTGGGCATAATAATAGCTCCTTTCAAATTAACTGCTGTAGTATATCATATTCACTTTAGCGTACAAAGACTACGATGGCACTCACATTATCTTCACCACCATTTGCATTAGCGGCGTCAATCAACTGCGTACAAGCCATCTGGGGATCGGGCGCATTATTCAATATACTTTCGATCTGTGGGTTGCGTACCATCTCCCACAAGCCGTCACAGCAACTCAACAGAATATCACCAGGGTGGAGCTGCTGTTTGAAAATGTCGATCTGCACATTCAGGCGATCACCCAGACTACGGAAAATCTGGCTGCGCTGCGGGTGGGTATAGACATCTTCCGGCGCAATCAGACCACCAGCCACTAACTGTCCCACCAGCGAATGGTCATTGGTCAACTGATAAATCTGCCCACCCCGTACCATGTAGGTACGACTATCCCCCACATTAAGTATATACGCATAATCGCCGACGATCATAAAGCCGGTAATCGTGGAACCCATATCGGTCTTATCGCGCTGGTTCACCTGGCAGATAGCCGCGTTCGCATCCTCAACCGCTCCCTGTAAGAGTGAGACATAGGCATCTTCGTCGCGCTCTTTTTCGGCTTTACCAGCCTTTTCACTGGCAAGCGGCGTGCCGAGCAGTTCCCGCACCATGCGCTCAGCAACGATATTGATTGCTATGCGGCTTGCCAGTTGCCCATTGTCGTGTCCACCCATACCATCAGCGACAATAAAGGCCCCGCTAGGCCAGGATTTAGACTCATGAATGCGCTGGAACATCAGCACGAGGGTACTATCCTCGTTGGGATCGCTCCGTCGCACATTGCCGGCGTCCGAATCACAGGCAGCGATCAAGTGTACACCATTGGGAAAGGCGTTCTCGACGGCCTGCACCTGTTCAATGACGTAGGTATGTCCGTGTTCCACAAAGGTATTGATAATGGTCCCGTGCAGCACGTTGACCTCTGTTTCGTGCCCACCAGTCGAAGGATACTCATGCATGGTGTAGCTGGCGTTGAGCAATTCAGCACCACAATCAATACAAAACTCATCACCCTCCCTGTTCTGTTCTGAGCCGCAGTTCCAACAATGGCGGTAGCCTTGCTGATCCAGGACATCATAAACATGATCCTGCGGATCCTCGCTCACCACCTGCGTTACCTCGTAGCGTTCATTGACCATGGCCCCGACCGACAATACTGGGAACTTGTCAGCGGCTGGGGACTGCTCTGACTGCTCAGCCGGTGTTTGTGTCACTGGCGGACTTTCTGGCTGGGAGGATGAAACAGTATTGGCCACCGTAGCTGGAGCAGGCTGTTTTTCTTGAACCTGTGGCCCAGTGTTCTGCATGCCAGGGGTCGCTGGAGATGCGCCTGCTGTCATAGGCTGCGGCTGCGGCGGTATAGGTTCTTCGTTGGACATTGCCGATGGAGGTGGGGATGCAGGTTCGCTTGTCACAGGAGTTGTCGGCGGTGTCGTACTGGCATTTATCGACGTCGATGCGTCTTGTGCAGATGGTTCAGTTACTGATGAGGCATTGGGTATCTGGGTAGATATCAGCGTAGGGATATTGCCCTCATCTTCCGGCGTGCTTTCTCCTGCACTCTGTTGAACACTCGTCTGCTCGAGTGGGCCAGACTGGTCAAGCTCCATATCGCGCTGCCAGCGATTCGCATGGAAGGCCAGCATCTGCTGTGGCGAAATGATCTGCGTCGGCGCGAGGCTAGGATCATCAGCACCATTCAGACTTTCCTCAGTAGCTACGGCAACCTGGCTGACAGCAGATGCTTCAGGTGTTTTGGCATCGGCGGTATGGAAGGGATGCCCACATTTCTTACAAAACTTGGCATCATCTCGATTGAGCGTATCACATGATGGACAGATCATCTCCTGCCCCTCCTTTAATCTATGAGACTAGTCTTTGTACTCTTTTGGCTTCTTCATTGGCAGCATCTCGTTGCAACGCTTCTCCGACTTTCTGTTTGGCCTCTTGCTTTTTCCTAATCTTGAGGTAACACATAGCCATGGCACTGTAGAGATGCGAACTATCAAGATTGAGCTGGTAGGCCTCTTCTAAGGCTTTGAGGGCATTTTTCCAGTCGGATATTTTCATATAGGCACGTCCCAGTTCGTACCAGCCATCTGCTGCCGCAGGATCATGCTGGGTGGCACGTCGCAAGTTATCAATCGCTTTATTGGGCTGATTAGTTGTGTTATATAAATGTCCAAGGGCAATCAATATACCTGCATGGCTGGGCAAAATATCGAGGCCCTGTTGGAAATACTTCTCTGCGTCCTGATAATGCCCTTGCTCCATCGCTACCATGCCTAATTGATAATATACGGCTGAAATGCCCACGTCCTGTTGGGGGACTAACTGTAACACCCTTTTGAACACGGTTGCTGCCTGTTCGTACATCGCCAGCTCGCGATAGCACATGCCCAGTTGGAAGAAGGCATCGACAGCATCCGACTTGAGACGAATGGCCTGTTGAAACTGTTCTGCCGCCATGCGCAAGTTATCGTTAAAGAGCTTTTTATTCTGTCCTTTGGCAGCCAGTCCGTATTGACGGTAGGCTCGCCCAAGATTGAAATGCCCCTCTGACGATGGGTTGCCAGAGGCCATGGCCAACTGGAATTGCTTGATAGCCTCGGGATAGTTTTTCTCATTAAAGTATTGCAGACCTTGCCGGGTTGCCGCCACCCGATCAACCGGAGGAGAGGGCGTATTCGTGCCAACAGGCCGCGCTTTAATGGGCTGAGAGGTGATGGGCCGTGCCTGTACAGGTGGCGAAGCAGCCGGACGCGCCCGAATGGGGACACGCGGCACTGGCTGTAAACGCACCTGTGGTGGCACTGCTGTGGCGCCCTGAAGCAATGGCTGTCCATCGCGCTTACAAAACTTGGCCCCCGCTCGGTTCTGGAAGCCACATTTGGGACAGATGAGGCCATTGAGCGGAACAATCACCGTGGCATTGGGCGAAGGGACGGCTTGAATTTGCACCGTTGCCGGGGCAGGCCCACTGACCGCCGCAGGCACGTAATTGGGCAAGCAATTCAGCAGAGCATTGCGCATCGCATCGGCATTTTGAAAACGTTGCGCCGGATTTTGCTGCATTGCCTTAATAACTACCTGCTCCACCGGACAGATGAGATTATTGCCGACACGGATGGTACGCAAGCGTGGATTCTTGGTGCGCAGGCTCCCCTGCGCCGGTGTCTGAATGGGGTCCGGCTCATAATTCGTCAGCAAGTGATACATCGTCGCTCCTAGCGAATAGATATCCGAGCGAGCATCCGTCTGCACCAGGGTCTTCGGGCTATTGGGAGCATTGCGTGGCTTACCGGGAGCCGCCAACGAACCGAGGTGTTCAGGAGAGGCATACGAAATGGTACCCAGATTCTCCGTATTGGTGCGCTTATTGGGATCAAAGCGTCGGGCAATGCCAAAGTCGATTAACTGTACATTGCCATCCGGTGCGACCATAATATTGCCCGGCTTGAGGTCACGCAGAATAATGGGCGGATTAAACGAATGAATGTAGCTGAGAGCCTCACAGACCTGCGCCATCCATTTGATGACGTCCTCCTCATTTAATGGCCCCTTTGTGTCCTCCAGTATCTTCTCCAAGCTGCGCCCCGGCACAAACTCCATCACAAAGTAATAATTGCCACGTTCCTGAAAGGGCAGCATCAAGGAAGGAATGCGTGGATGTTTGAGGCTGCGTAGCAGCGTGATCTCTTTATTGAAACGCTCAATAGCCGCTTTGCGTTCTTCCGTGCTGGTGCTTTGGCTGAGCAAAAGTTCTTTGACAGCATAGTAGTACGGTGGTGTTCCAGGTGTGCCTGCCTGCTCTACTTTATACACAGTACCCATGCCCCCTTCGCCCAGCACCTGCACAATCTTGAATTTTCCGTCAAGTATCGTACCTATTGGGAGAGCCATACGTCCGTTTTCTCCAACCTGTTTTTATAGCTTGCTCACGTGGACCACCACGGCGGTGATATTATCTTCGCCCCCATTGGCATTGGCTAGTTCAATTAAGGCATCGCAGATCTTCTGCGGGCTACTTTTCGCACTCAGTTCCCGCTGTAGCTCTGGTTGTCTCACCATTTCCCACAAGCCATCCGAGCAGAGCAGGAGGATATCATCAGGTTGGAGCGTTTCTTGGAAGGTATCTACCTCAACCGTCTTATGTCCCGCTCCCAATGAACGATAAATCAAGCTTCGTTGGGGATGGGAGTAGACTTCTTCTGGCTCAATCTGTTTCGCCTCCACCAACCTTGCCACCAACGAGTGGTCTCTGGTCACCGTCCGCAGCTGCCCGTTGCGCAGCAGGTAGGTGCGGCTATCACCCACATTGGCTATGTACGCCTGATCGTTCGCAATCAAAGCCGCGGTCACTGTGCTACCCAAGCCACGTGCCGACTTCTTTCTTTCACCATACTTCAGAATCTCTTTGTTCGCTTGCTGAATGGCATTGATCAGTTGGACTTCGATCGATTGCGCGATCACCGTCTCTGTCAATTTCTGTGTCTTTTGTGAGCCTGACAGGCTTATATTCGTGGCCGACTGTGCATCCGTAGCAGTGTCCGTCGGCAGTTTGACGGTTGCGTACGGATCGCCCTTGCCTCGAACCAGCTCCGTATTCAAGCGGATCGTTGGCTGATCGGGTAATGGTTTGAAGAAGCTATCCAGAGCCTTACTCATCGTCTCCACCGTCAAGCGGCTGGCTACTTCGCCCGCTTGATAGCCGCCCATCCCATCGGAGACAATGAACAGTGCCTTATCGCCCTGATCTGACGATTCAATACGTTTATAAACAGCGTCCTCATTCTGTTCGCGTTGTTTCCCTACATCAGTTTTATCAGCAGCAGTAAGCTTGATATGCATAAGTAATATCCTCGAAGAAACGTGTTTTTTATGGTATAAACATGCGCCCTAACTATAACATATTAGAGTATCTATGACAATTGAAATCTTGCAGCTGGGTGCGTTTCCAATTTTTGCGAAGAGGGCAGGGGTGAGCCTGACCTTACAAGTAGAGGTTTTTATCATCTTCACTTAATATGTACGTTACACAGCAAAAAAGGTTGTGTGTTACAACAGATGAGAAATATGGCATGGTTGCCATGCCATATTTCTCATCTCCTATCTCTCTTCTGCCTTCGACCTCGGCTTAAAGAACAGGCGAATACCGGTGCCCTTAAAGCCAAATGCCTCGCGCAATTTGTTCTCCAGATAGCGTTCATACGAGAAATGCACTGCTGCTGTGTCATTGACGAAAAAGACAAAGGTTGGTGGATTGACCCCTGTCTGCGTGGCATAATAAATTTTCAAGATCTTATTCTTTACCGGTGTGGGATTATGGCGACGTACTGCATCCTGTACTACCTCATTTAGTCGCGAGGTCGCAATGCGCAAGTAGCGCATATCTGCAATATTCAACACCGCCTCCAACAAGGATTGCACATGGTAGCCGGTCTTGGCTGAGGCAAAGATAATTGGCGCGTAGGGAATGAACTTGAGTCCTTCGGCAATAATGCCGCGGTACTCCTCAGCAGTGGCAATCTCCTCATCGGGATGAGGGAAATCCCCCTCGCGTTCAGCACGCCGCTGTGCCTGAGCGAGATCCCACTTATTCACCATCACTACTACCCCTTTAGCGCGTTCCTGTATCTCACCTGCAATATGGGTATCCTGGGCTGTCAACCCCTCACTGGCATCGATCATGAACACAGCCACATCACTGCGTTCAATAGCGCGAGTTGAGCGCAGCACGCTGAACTTCTCAACCCCAACCCCCACCTTTCCACGCCGCCTGATACCCGCCGTATCAATCAGAATGAGCCTCTTACCCTTAAATTCCACCTGCGTATCGATGGCATCACGCGTTGTTCCTGGTACGTCGCTCACAATCGCACGTTCCGTGCCTAGAATGGCGTTGAGCAGCGACGACTTGCCCACATTGGGGCGCCCCACAATCGCTACACGGGAAACATCCTCATCCTCAATCTCTTCTTCCTCATCAGCTGATGGCAAGACCTCGACAATTTCATCCAGTAGATCGCCAGTTCCCGTTCCCTGAATAGCCGAGAGCACAATAGGCTCTCCCAGCCCCAGACTATAGAACTCCACCGCATCCTGACGACGTGCGGCATTATCCGCCTTATTCGCCGCCAGAATCACCGGTTTCTGCGTACGACGCAAGAGATCGGCTACCTCATCATCGGCAGCCGTAATCCCTGCACGTGCATCGACCATAAATACGATCACATCGGCCTCTTCAATGGCCAGTTCAGCCTGTGAGCGCACATTCTTCATAATATCACCCGGCTGCCCATCCAGGCCCACTTGCCCCACCGGAATACCCGTGCCCAATTCAAGACCGCCTGTATCGATCAGGGTAAACTCGCGTCCATTCCAGTCTGTATCGCCATAGATACGATCCCGCGTTGTCCCCGGCAGATCCTCCACAATGGCAATCCGCTCTCCCAGCATGCGATTAAAAAACGTCGATTTGCCGACATTCGGTCGGCCAACAATAGCAACAAGTGGCTTCATCTCTCACTCTAACCCTTTATCATAAATGAAGCACCCCACAAGGGTGCTTGCACAACCAAACCTTCTGTAATTGTGGATTATTATAACATACTAAGATAGTATTGCTACTGGAACAACTCCGTCACCGACCGCCCATCATGTATTCTACTAATCGCCCCCGCAAACAACTCGGCCACCGACAATACCGTCAGATTCGGCAGGCGTTTGTGCTCCGATAGAGGAATAGAATCGGTAATCACAATTTCTTTGATAAGCGCATTGCTCAGTCGTTCAATCGCTGGCCCCGATAAAATCCCATGCGTGGCACAGCAGTAAATATCACGCGCTCCATGCTCACGAACTACCCGCACGGCCTGGGTCAGCGAACCAGCTGTATCGATCTCATCATCTACTATCAGGGCATGTCTGCCTTCGACGCTACCAATGATCCCCATAGCCTCTGTATGCCCATTATTACCAATGCGCCGTTTCTCCACAATGGCCAGGGGAGCCTCCAGGCGATCCGCTAGTTGACGTGCCTTCTTAGCAAAGCCCTCATCAGTAGCTACTACCGTAAAATCATCGAGTTCCTTCTGCACAAAGTAACGGGCCTGAATAATCTGGGCTGTTAACTCATCTACGGGAATATTGAAAAAGCCTTGAATCTGTCCCGCGTGCATATCCATGGTCAAGACACGATGTGCGCCTGCCACGGTCAGACAATCTGCAATCAGGCGGGCAGTAATAGGAACACGCGGCTGATCTTTCTTATCCGTACGCCCATAAGCATAATAGGGGATCACTGCCGTGATGCGAGTGGCAGAGGCACGTTTCAACGCATCAAGCATAATCAGCATTTCCATAATGGAGCGATTCACTGGCGCACTGAAGGGTTGAATCACGAAAACATCACCACCACGCACATTATCATTGATTTTAACAAAGATGTTCTCGTTACTAAATTGAAAAACATCGGCATCACCGAGCGGAATGCGCAGATGCCGCGAAATCGCCACCGCTAACTGGCGATTTGCGTTACCCGTAAAAATGTTCAGTTTGTCCATTCGCTCCTCCGGGGTTTTATTCAGTATATCATATAACTTGCTTTTATGTAAACCGAAACTCCCCCCATGACGCCCGTTGTTACCATAACACCCGTTGTTACCATGATGCCCGCCGCTCCCATGACGCCCGCCGCTCCCATGACGCCCGCAAGGGGCGTCACTACTATACCCGGTTGTGCTCGCTTTGCTCGCGGATGGAGCGTTGCTGAGAAAAGCGAAGCCGTATATAGTAGTGACGCCCCTTGCGGGCGTCATGGGGGGGAAGCGGGCGTCATGGGAGCGGCGGGCGTCATGAGGGCGGCGGGCGTCATAGGGGCGTCATGGTCCGTCATGCGATTTTTTCATGTGCTAAACCCAACAAAACCCCTTGCAATACATCGTAACCGGATGTCGCCCCCATCGATAACACCTCTTGTACGGCTTGTTCAAGTTGCGCCTCATCCTCCTGGCTCATCGCCTCCAACAGAACCTTCAGCGGCCAGGCCACATTGCCCTCAGCTGCATAACCTAACCAGCACTGGCTCAGTACATGGGTTTGCCTTTGCGCCACCGCCATAATCTGTTGACATGCTTCACGTACCGCGAATGTCGAACCGTGGAGCAGCCACTGTACAGCCATCCATCCCACCAGCATATCATCGCCCGAGGGCGTCAAACCTCTTCCACGTCCACAGAGGTATTGGGCCATTGCGGGAACATCCAAGCCTCTCTCGTGATATCTCACAAACATGGAATATCGCGTAGGGATATGCGCAGCCTCGATCATTCTTCTTAGCCTCTCGCCGCTCCTCCTCACCACCTCCACATCTAATTCCTCCGGCCTCTCAATATGTGGATTCCACTGTTGGCAGAGAGATAAAGCCAATGAACAATCTATTGCCTCTATCACCAACCGTTCCGCCCCCAATAGCACAGGCATTCCAGGGCGCAAACTGGCGAAAAACGCGGTATCCGATGAAGCGGAGATTTGCACACCATTGGGCATACGTGGAGCATCAGCCGTATTGAGGGAAAGCATGAAATCATTGGCAAAAAGAAGATTGGCCGCCGTGGCAAAAGCACTATGTACAACCCCACGCTGTGGTATGCCCCTTACGGCGGCCGCTATACACTCGCTATAAGCAGAAGCTCTCATGAAAGGCATCTCCTTCTCATCCTGAGCTCCTTTGTTGTTCGCCAGATACCGGGTAGTCTCCCTGTAGTGTGGTGCTATGCTCTATGCCCTGCTGATAACCTGTCCTCTACTAAGCATCGGCTATGGCATCAACACGATAGCAGAAGACTACCAGTTATTCTGCATCTGTGAAAGTGTTGTCGAAGGTTGTTTTTTCATAAACCTCTGCAACAGGAAATTGGACGCCTAAACTGGTTAACTCTAGCATGTCATCTTGGGTGAAGTTGCGCATTGTCCAGTAATCCGGTTCGCGCCGGTAAAGTTGAATGCGCATAACTTGTGTGTCAATGAAGAGAATTTCTTGAACCGTTGGGATGTTTTGATACAATTCAGATTTTATGCCCCGATCACGTGCTTTTGTGGCGGGTGAGAGTACTTCAGCAACGACACAAGGATAGTGGATGACTTTCTCGGCGTGACGATCCCGCCGATCACAGCTCACAGACGCATCAGGACAGAGGCAATTGGTTTGATCAGACAGTTCGATGTACACATCTGAGTTATACACAATGCAAGGACGTTTCCGAAGTTGTTCGCCAAGGATTCTATTCATATTTGCGCCAATGATGGAGTGATCGGGCGTTCCACCTGGCATCATAGAGGGGTAGCCGTCAATGTATTCGTAGCGGTGTTCAGGATCGCTCTCTACGAGTGCAAAGAATGCCTCAAGGCTTATTCTTTCTTTCTGTTCACCATGTTGTATTGCCATTGGTTTTCCTTCTCTTGCTCCACGTTGAGCAAAATGCCTTGACACATCCGTTCCATTATATCATCTGAAAGGCGGCCACGAGGGTCGCCCCTACATGGTGTGCCTGTTCTGCTCGAAATGGAGGGGCGACCCTCGTGGTCGCCCTCTGAGACTATAGAGGGGTAACTACACAATAGAAAGAAACGTCCCAAGTCGCTTGTGTGCTGGCCTGGGACGTTCCTTTTTGTGAATAAGTAGCGGGAACAGGATTCGACCTCATCCGTTCGCTGACGTTCATAGTGTATCTCGGTGTGCTTCTGAGGCCGTTTCTCTGTTCGCTGTGTGCTGTTTTTTTCGTGGTGTGTCGTCGGTGTTGCTACACAATTGCTACACGGGGGATTTATTAGTTTGGGTGGTCTTCGGTTTTTATCACAAGCTGTTGGTTGGAGCAGAGGTGTAAGCAGGAATACTAACCCTCTGTTTGCGGATATTCACCATCATGTACTGAATTGCGGCAGGATAACTGTGATGACTTTTCCTAATACCTCAAACCTATTGTACCTTCATATGTATCATGAAATTGTTACCTCCTTGGAACATGTGTATAATATTTTGTAGCTCTTTCTATTAATGACGAATGACAAGAAAAAATACTAGAACTTTTTCTTGCTATCTGCGTTAGTTTTGAGTGGGATATACGTCGTTATAAACACAGGAGGTATGAGACAGATGAAGCAAGCGCAATCAGTAGAGCAGTTGACGCTATTGGAAACCGAGCATTGTTCTACTATTCGTCCTGGGCCTTTTCTAAAATGGGTCGGTGGTAAATCACAGCTCCTCGAACAATTTGATGGTTTATTCCCTCGAAAATTCTATCGCTATTATGAGCCTTTTGTGGGTGGTGGGGCAGTCTTCTTCCATTTGCAGCCCAATGATGGGGTACTCAGTGATTCTAATCCAAACTTGATAGCTGCTTACAAGCATGTTCAATGCTGTGTTGACGAGCTTATTTCTCTTCTCTATGAGATACGTCTTAGATATCATGCGTTGTCTCTACAACAACAAGCTCAAGAATATTATCGCGTGAGAACGCTCTATAATAGCCTTCCTATTGGTTCTGTGGAAAAAACCGCTTTGCTGATTTTCTTAAATAAGACCGGCTATAACGGTCTGTATCGTGAAAGTAAGCGTGGAGGGTACAATGTACCGTTCGGCCGATACGATAATCCTGCACTCTTTGACGAGGCGAATTTACGTGCGGCCTCACGCGCTTTAGAGCATGCAGAATTGTTACATGTTGAATTTGGCGCTGTAGTGTCGATGGCCCAAGAGGGTGACTTTGTGTATTTTGATCCGCCTTATGTCCCAATAAGTAAAACTGCTTCTTTCACCAGCTATACAAAGGGCGATTTTGGATCAGAGCAACAAATGAGGCTGGTTGAAGTCGCTCGGCAATTAGCTGGTAATGGCGTACAGGTTATGCTTTCTAACTCGAATAGTGACATTATCCGAGACTTGTACAAGGATTTCTATCTGCATGAGGTCAACGCGAACCGAGCAGTGAATAGCAAAGCTGACTTGCGTGGCAAGATTACGGAGTTAGTGATAACTAGCTATAAGGTTTAGAGCTTGAGGAGCTTTTTCAGACCACGAGTACGCATATAAAAGGCACGCGAGATGGATCCATGTCCAGGACCTTTCGTTCTCGGTTGTACGTAGATTCCCATTCGTCCTGAAAGGTGTCGTAGGCCTTCTCTCGGGTCATTAAATTGGCTCAATACTTGACGTACATTCTCATAATCCTGCTCTATTTGATCGATCAACTCCTTATCCTCATAATCATCAAAATCAAACGTCTCACATCTTTCTAGAGTGGTGTATGTTTCTTCACGATCTACAAAGAGCCGTCCACAGACAATCATACGGAAGAGCTTATTATAAAGATGGCTCTGTCTAAACGGCTTACTGATGATATCTGCCGGATTAATCATTGTGATAGCCATTGTTTCTTTCAGGACAAGCTGTCCTTTTCGTTTCAAAAGGGGAACGATTTTAAGTTCCCAATCTCCAAAATCAGGACTTTGCAGAGAGTTGAGAGGAAGCTCCAAATAATGTTCTATGACATGACCGGCCCACCCTTTATTAAATCCGGCGTTTTCCTTAAACACCGTAATGCCATATTGTATAGCGAGTTGGCGTAAATCTTGTCCGAGAAGTGATTGTAGCTTCGCTAGAGCTTCGTCACGTGACAGGTATGTCGGCATCTTAATATGGCCTTCGTTCTGCTAAATTTGCCTCTAGTATAAGGGTGAGCTTATCTTAATTATAGAACTAACTATCTCAGGATGAGAGCTTTAATGCGCTGATAGTTTACGCCCTGTATATCATGGGGAGGCAATCCACCCTTTGCTTTACATCGAGCAATGACCGATTTGAGGGGTACTCCATCGTACATTTCCTGTATGCGGTAAAGTACATAAAGTCTTCCTCCCTTTCCGCGATCAATGGGATAGTTCATTCCTTCTTGAGCAAATAGCCACTTGAATGTGAACAATATCTCATCAACTGGTCGTCCCGGTAGATGGCGAAAGGGCTCTAAGTTAAGGTTTCGTGGCTCAGCCTCACGTGCAACTTGCAAGAGTATATCTATGAGCTGTTTACCTTTTGTTTCATCTGTTGCTAGCTTATCATACATGTCAGGTATAAGCCCTTTGTACCCTCGTCTGTCACTTACTGTATAGCTAGGTTGCCAGATAAATTCCTGGTTTAATACATCGTAGAGTACGATAACGAAGTCATCGGGAAAGCGGCCACCTGATCTGACGTTTTTTTCCGATTGGCCGCTTTTCAATATACAAAGCCAGAGTCCAGATTGCAGTTGTTCGACTTTATACCACTCATTTCGATTAGGAATCTGCCTACACTTTGTCTCGAACGCTCGCCAATAGCAATGTGGCATAACGAGCGGCCGTGTCACGAAGTTCATAACGTATTCCCCGGTTTTCCTCAAAGACCGTAAAACTTTTTATCAGGCGAAAAAGGTTGGATGAAAAAATGTTACTTGTCAAGCAGTATATATGAGTTTAGCAACAAATGCACTCGATAACCGACCCAATAGTAAAAATTGGCTTTTGTGAACGCTGCCGGAAGAATGAGCCACTCGCTATCCTGAAATGGAAGTCGCTTGCTTTGTTCTCAAGGCGCGTCGGAGCTTCGGCAGGCCATCATTAGTGGCTCATGGTATCAGATCAGCGAATGGCTCACTCTTCGACTAGCGTTTACAGACCACTACTGTGCGCTAAATGGCAAGCCATTAGTTGCATATTGTCCTCGTTCTCTTGCTCGTTTCTCGTCTCCATGTTATATTACCGCTATACAATAGATTGATGAATTTTTATTGTTCTTAACAGTTTGGAGGCAGGTATGGCAGGGTCTTCTTCCACTGGTCGGCGCGGTAGATTGACAATTTTCTCGAAAGTGATGTTGGGATTCATTGTTTTTCTCTGGACGCTGGTGATATTGCCAATCATCACCAGTTTTATCTCCAGTGTGATTACGTTGCCAAAAGAATGGGTGACTGTGCTCAAAAAACCGTTTGATTGGACTGTTCACAATCCTCTATCTACAGTCCTCATCTTCCTCTGTCTTATTCTGGTCACCATTGTGCTTTACCAGTTCAGTCGTCCGCATTCTTCTACCGATATCGAAGAACTACCGAGAAATCTGCATCTTACTGTTGCTCCTGCTCTGTCACCCGCGCCAGTACCACAAGTTGCGCCTCAGCCTGTAGCGCATGAAAAGTTGCCATCGGACTATCTTCAGCGCATGATGCGCCTGACCGAATGGCTCAATTTGACGGGTATCCCTGCTGGTTTGTTTGCTCCGCGAGTACAACTGGATGAGGTGTTCATCCCTCTGGAGTTCTTCCCTAAGGAGTCGTCAGGAAATAACTTTAACAATTCATGATGGGGGAAATGGCCTCCATTGTCCGTTCTCACCCTCGAATATGATAAGTTTATTTCTTGACGACTCCTAAGCGTCCACCGAGTGACTATCCCTTTACCTCAGAAGAAGTGAGCTATTATAGTAAGCTTTTACGGGAGGGGAAATTTACTGAAGCTATGGAGCGAGTTTTTATTGGAAGAGAGAAAACCTGGGAAGAGATGCTGAGAAGAGGTGAGCGAATCAGTATCGCTCACCTCTGGCAACAACTGGATAGGGATAATCCGGCTGCTGTTGTTCAAGGCTATCCTGGTATGGGAAAGAGTACGTTGATGGCACGTCTGACGCTCCATATGGCACGTTGCGGCCTCGGCTTGCCCGATCCGACAATGGGCCAACCTCTGTATACCTCTTATCCATCCAGCTCTGCACCCGTTCCTGTTCTTTTGCTGCTCAAGGACTATGCTATTGAACTTGAGAAAGCATTGAAAGAGGCTGCTGAGTTGCCTCTGCTCAGTTATCTCAAAGTTGCTACTGATCGCTTGCATATGCCGGGTCTGTTTGAGTATCTCTATGTTTGCCTGCAACAGGGGCGTTGTCTGGTGATGCTCGATGGTCTGGATGAGGTGAGCGAGTTGGACATCCGTAAACACGTAAAGCAGGAGATAGAGAGCTTTATTCTCGATTTCCGCGATAAGGGAAAGAGCAGCTTTAACCGTTTTCTTGTGACCTCACGTGTGGCCGGTTATGATGTGGTAGCTCTATCTGATTACCTGCACTTTACTGTTGCTGAACTCACTGCGAAACAGATCGAGGACTTTTTGCCGAGATGGTGCAGGGCGAGTGTTCAACGTGATGTCTTTCCTGCAACAGGTGAACGGCATGAACGAGAAGAGGCGATTCAGCGCGAAGCTGAGGTGATGAGGCGTCGGCTCAGTCAGGCTATCCGTTCACATCCTGGCGCTCAGAAACTTGCCGAGAATCCCTTGTTGCTGACCTTGTTGGCAGTCATGCAGCAGAATAGTATTGTGCTTCCCGAGCGACGTGTTGAACTCTATACGGTTGTCACCAAGACCCTGCTTGAAAACCGGAATAAAATCAAGGATATTGAGCCAATACCTGAAGCGCTGGCAATTCAACGTCTCGGCCCAATTGCCTATACCATGCAGGAATCTGGCAACAGCTTTGCCCGTCAACACGATGTGAAAGAAACGTTGCGAGCGATTATTCAATAGGAGGAAGGAGGGACAACGGAACAAATAGGGCGAGAGGTGGAGGATTTCCTTGAACGTCTACGGGTGCGTGGCGGTCTCTTTGTCATTCGCACAGGTGACTACTTCGGCTTTTTCCATCGCACCTTTCAGGAATACTTTGCCGCACGCCATATCTTGAACGTGATCAAAGGTGATAAACGCACTCCTAATCCACGGATTGAGACCCTTGCCAACAAGGCACGCAGTTCTGATGATCTTTGGCGGGAAGCATTTTTGCTGGCCGTAGCCTATCAAAGTGGTGAAGATGAGCATATTGCTCGTACTATTCTTTCGACGCTTCTGACTGCACCACAAGGGGCGAGCTTCGCAAGCTGGGCGCATGACTTGCTTTTAGCCGCTGAATGTCTTCTTGAAGCGCAACCGGCAACAATTGGCGCGGCTCTTGAAAGACAGATCGCCGAACAACTCTTGCAAACCTATGAACAGGCACAGCGACAGCGCAAGTTTGATATCTGCGGCAGGATCGAGAGTGCTATGCAACGCTGGTTGCTCAGTCTGCCGAAGGAAGCCTACCGCCCAACGCTGCTCGTGGTACTCACTCAGGCTGTCTGTGATGCCGCTCAACCAGCACGCCAGCAAGCCACCCTCACGCTGCTTACCATAATTGCTCAGCAACTCACCACGTGTCCTGATCTCGTGTTCGATACCCTAATTCCGCCTCTGCTTGCGCTGGCTGGTTTGCCAGCCGTTGGTAAGCACCTGCCCGCTCCTGGTCTGGCTGCTACTGGCAATCTTACTATCGCGGACCTCTCCCTCACCGTCCTTTCCTTCATGGACAAGCGCGGACCTGCTGGCTTGTTGCTACCAAAGATACGCCAGTATTTCAAAGACAACGCGGAGCAGTTGCGTCACTTGGCCCTCTACTCGCTGGCATGTGGCACCTTGATTACTCCGGCCGTTGTCCCCTTCTCTAACGAGAACTATCAACAGTATGAAGATGCCATCAAGAAATGGATGACCTTACGCGACTCGTACAACAGACAACGTATCACCGCAAGTCATATCGAGACCTGCAAGAACATTCATGAGCAGTTGCTTTCCTGTACCGAGGAAGTAACGTATCCAGCCACGCTCTATCTGCTTGCTATGCTGCAACGCGCTGCACAGACCCCCGACCAGTGGCAGCGCATATGGCAAAGTTACCTCTTGGAGCAATTGAACACAGGCCAGTATATTGCCTATCAGGAAGCCGCCTTACTGTGGACCATGCTCTTTCCTGATGCAGGTCAGCAAAAACCGCTTGGTGAGTGTATCCTGAAACATTACAAAGGAAGTAGTGTTCCTCGACAACAGTACGCACAGCGTTTCATTGCTGCACTTAGTATTGACTTGAGGGACTTGAGGAACTTGAGGAACTTGAGGAACTTGAGGAACTTGAGGAACTTGAGGAACTTGATACTTATACGAGAAACTGCTGAACAAGCAAGAATCTCTCTTCCTTCTCAGAATAGCGAGCAGGATGCAAATAGCATGATCATTCTGATGGGGCGCTTACTGCATGTACAGGAAGAAGTGAATACAACAGGTGTTGCTATTGAGCGTGAGACGCAAGAGATTGTGCAAAAGGTATGTGAGGTTCTTGCTGTGACAAAAGTGGATGAGGTGAGGAAAGCTGCACTCGATGTCCTGTGGTATTTGCCTGCTCGCACTTCTAACGAGATCAATTCTATACGCCAGCTGGCAGAGGGTACGACAGATCAAGACGTGCGGAATGGTTGTGCATATTCATTAGGTTTTGCCAATCCTCAGACACAGGATCAGGATGCGAAGGCTGTGCTGGTGGCTGCGCAACAGTCGAGCGTGGAGACTGTGCGGAGAGCGGCAGAGGAAGCCTTGATCAGGATAGGGCGGGAGTGATGATGCTTTTTCGGGGCCGTTTTCGTAAGTTTTGGGGAGTGAGCCTCGTCCTTCTCGCTTGACAGTAGCCAAACTCAGTAGTAAGCTGTACCGCAAAAGAGAAATACACTGCTGAACACAGTGATGGAAGGGGCAGAACACACACGTTCATGAACAACTTTAGCGAAAAAGTCAATTTTATTTGGAGTGTAGCAGACCTTATCCGTGATACCTTTAAGCGCAGCAAATACCAGGATGTTATCTTACCGCTCACCGTACTACGTAGAATTGACTGTGTATTGCAGCCTACCAAGCAGCAGGTACTCGTCATCTATGATAAGCTAAAGGGCAAACTTGATAACCTAAGCCCTCAGCTGTGCAGAGCGTCTGGCTATGCCTTCTACAACACCTCTTTATATGACTTTGAGCGACTGTTGAGTGATGCTCCCCATTTGGCAACAAACCTACGTGCTTATATCAACGGTTTCAGCGATAACATGCGCGAGGTGCTTGAAAAGTTTGACTTCCACAACACGATCACCAAGCTCGAAGAGGCTGGCCTCTTATTTCTCGTGATGGAGAAGTTTAA
>WNGG01000141.1_pt1 | contig 70919 bp, 117 predicted proteins | sample 5400661 | NCBI WGS metagenome assembly WNGG01 (sample SAMN13153372, study PRJNA577476) | soil metagenome | isolation source: 100 cm soil or saprolite under Garry oak tree replicate 1 | place: USA:California | collected 2016-06-15
CGCAGGCTCCGCAAGGGAGAGCGCGCCCTGCCGCCCCCTAAGCTCCTGTCACCCCGGACCGTCGCCTACTGCCGCGCCATCCTGCACAAGGCCCTGCAGGACGCGCTGAGGGACGAGACGGCCGGCCTGGACCGCAACATGGTGACGCTGGTGAAACCGCCGCGGGAACGGCAGAAGAAAGCGCGCCCTACCATCACCCCGGAGCAGGCGTCCGCACTGCTGGTCACCATGAGTACCGACCGGATGTGGTGCTACTGGCTGGCCGCGTTCGCCCTGGGGTTCCGCCGCGGCGAGGGCCTCGGCATGCGCTGGGCCGACCTCGACCTCGGGCGGCGGGTGTGGACGCCGCGGCAGTCGGTGCAGCGGCTCCGCGGCGAGCCCGACCCGCAGACGGGACGGCGGAAGGGGAAGCTGGTCGCCAAGGAGCTGAAATCCGAGGCGTCGACCGCCGCGGTCGCCCTGCCCAAGACAGCCGCGGAAGCGCTCGTGAGGTGGCAGCGGGAACAGCGCAAGACCCGCATGGCCGCCCGCGCATGGGCAGACCTCGACCTCGTATTCACCACCGGGCTCGGCACCGCGATCGAGCCCAGGACCATGAACCAGGCGTGGGAGCGGCTATGCGCGCGTGCCGGGGTGCCCGGCGTGCGGCTGCATGACCTGCGGCACGCCTGCGCGTCGTACATGCTGGCGGCCGGGGTGGACTTCAAGGTCGTGCAGGCGACGCTGCGGCACGCGCACGGGTCCACCACGCAGATGTACCTGCACGCCCTGGAAGAGGTGCCGAGGAGCGGCGCCGACGCCATGGACACGATCATCGAGGGACTGAGAGGGAAATCATGAAGATGGTCATCACGCTGAAGAACGGCGTCCAGATCAAGGCCGACGTCGAGGACTACACCATCGGCCGGTCACCGATGGTCGGGGAACTGCGCGAGCTGAAGTGGACATCTCCTGAGCGCCCGAACGTGAAAATCGGATGGCTGGACTTGGCCCAGGTCGCCGCCGTCCACGCCGAGTTCGACTGGGACGGCGGCGACGCCATGGACGGCATCATCGAAGGGCTGAGGAGGAAGCCGTGAACGTCCCGGATCCGCTGCCGCTGCGGTGCATCGAGGTGCCCCGCGAGGTCACCCAGGTTGAGGGCTGCTCCTGCGGCGGCTGGGAGTGGCACGCTGAAGGCTGCCCGGTCTGGCAGCTGCCGCAGGAGCAGGCTCTTGCCGCAGTGGCTGATGCCCGGGCCCGCGAGAAGGCGTTCGGGGATGAGCTGAACCGCAAGCTGCGGCACGCCATGGACGGGATCATCGAGGGACTCAGACGGGGCCATTAGGCGGGGTAAGGTGCCTTTCGTGTGTGATTGGATCATGGAAGATCCCCTGGCCAAGGACGGCCGACGGCTGTGCGCAAATAACGGTGGCCAGCAGCTGGGAGACCGGCAGTTCTGCCACGGCCACTTCAGGAAGATGGAAGGCACCATCCTCTGGCAGATCGAGGCGGATCCCCGTTTCCGTGATCGCCTGATCAGTCAGGTACAGCGCGCCGATATGGACGAGGCACAGCTGTGGACTGAGCACCGTAAGCAACTCAGAGGATGGCCTGGCGAACTCGCACGCGCTCACGCGGTCTATTTCTTCGAGCGCGAAGGCTTCTGCAAGATCGGGCGCACGGCCAACATCGAAGAACGCGCTAAGGGTATCGCCAGAGGATCATCACTGCCGGACGGCATGACGGTCGGCCCAGTCCGCTTGCTGGCGGTGATCTACTGCAACTGCCCTGCCCTCTGCGTGCGCGAGAGGTTCTTCCACAAGAAGTTCAAGCATCTGCACTACCAGCTTGAGTGGTTCCTGCTCGATGCGGAACTCCGGAACTTCATCGGCGGCCTCGAAGGCTGCCTTGACGACGAACTGCGCGAGGTGTCCTTCCGGCCGGCCTAGCCCGGCGGCCAGCCCTAGCGGATAAAATCGAGGCTGACGTTCAAGCGGGCCGGACGGTGCTCTAACACCGCTACCCGGCCCTGACCGGAAACGGAGTCCGGCTATGGACGATTCTGCCATCGTCGCCAGCGCGCGCATCTGCGCTGCCTACCGGCGCACTCGTGACGGCATCCTCACGACGGTGACATGCGGCGAGCCCGCCCCGCACGAGGCGGCCGACACCTTCCTGTGCGACTGCCACTACCGGCGCGCTCTGAAGTGGGCGGAGGATGCCGCCCGCTGCCAGGCCGAGACGGTTTACTACGTCCAGCGGGAAGTTCCACGGCGGCGGCCGGCAGGAGGAGGCTGCCGCGCACCGGGCGTTCAAGGCGCTGCGCGTTGAGGGCGAGTGGTTCAGGCCAGGCCTGCCGCTGCTGGAGCACATCGTGGAGATACGAAAGACGATGGGCAACCTGGAGTACGAGAACGACGGGATGCCGCCGCGGATGAGCCGCGCAGAACTCCGCGAGATGATCCGCGATCTCAGAGCGCAAAACGACGGCCCAGAAGCGTTGCGGTCAGCGTTGCGGTCACAGATGACCATCTGACTTTGGCCGATCTGGATTCTCCCAGTTCAGGGAAGCGCGCTCGGAGGGACTCGAACCCCCAGCCTTCTGATCCGTAGTCCTGGGCGCAGGCAGACAGGAGTAGACCTGGCCCCCTGACCTGCGACTTCTGACCGGTTTGACGGTCCTGGTCGCCTCAGGTCCGCCCTTCGGGTTGCGGTCAGCGTTGCGGTCAAAGAGGCCCTCGGCAAGCCGTTCTGAAGCACCCTACAGACCTCTAGGACTGCTAGGCTTAGGGGCATGGAGTCTTACGGCATCGAGGAAGCCCGGAACCAGCTCGGGGATCTCATCGAGCGCGTCCGCGTCGCCGGCGAGCACATCGCCATCAGCCGCTACGGCAAGCCATCAGCCGTCATCGTGCCCGCAGACTGGTATGAGCAGGCAAAGGCCGCGGCAGAATGACGGAGCCCGCCTGCACCGCCAGATGGGCTGCTGGGAACGGCAGCCACCGCGCCGGAGATCTCTGCGGCCAGCCCGCCGCCGAGCAGGTCGGCGACAGTGACGTATGCCCGCACCACTACAAGCGCGCCCTGGACTGGTTCTACAAGCGGAAGATCGGGCTACCCGAACAGCACCAGCGCGCGCATGAGGAATCGATGCGGCGGGCGGCCGAGGCGACCCGGGCCGCCGCCGAGGCCCGCGGCGTCGTCTACTACATCCGCCGCACCTCGGACGGCATGATCAAGATCGGGACGATCACGGTGTTCCGGCGGCGCATGGCGACCCACCGCCGCGAGCACGGCGAGATCCAGATCCTCCTGACACACGGCGGCGCCGCCAAAGACGAGCACGCGATACACCAGAAGTTCGACGTCTACCGGATCGGCGGATGGGGCAGCGAATGGTTCCGGCCAGCCAGGCCGCTGCTCAACTGGATTCTCAGCACCCGGTCAACCGAACGGCACAAGAAGACGCAGGGCCTGGACATCCTGCCGGTGACCGAACTCCGCAAGCTCATCAAGGCGACGCCGAAGGATGCGTATCAGTGGCAGCGCGGTCATCTCGTCCTGGCGAGGGCATCTGCCGGGGATGTCGCATAGTTGCTGGCTTCAGGCCGGAAGGTCATCGAACAGGGACGCCTGGCCGTCCGGCACCGACGGCGGCTTCGGCACCTGCAGCGCCTTGGCGCGCTCGGCCGGGTCGCTGACGCGCCACCGGGCCAGGCGGCAGTAGTCGGCCGAGCGGTCCACGCTGACGCCCGTGCGGCCGAGCATGGCGGCCACGAGCGCGGTGGTGCCGGTGCCGCCGAACGGGTCGACGATCAGGGCGGGGCGGACGGGCGCGTCAGGCTGCGGGCAGGCGCACGCATAGCCGGTGATGGTAGTCGGCTGCACGTTGAGCCCGTTGCCAGATGGCCCGTCGCCCTTCCGCTGCGTGTTAGACAGCGGCCAGCCGTTGTCGGTCCTGCGGTAGATCCCCGGCGTCACGCGCTCGCTGACCGGGCGTCGTCCTTCGCCGCAGGCGGTGCAGATCCCCGGCGGCGACCACCCCAGGATGATGCGGCGGGGCAGCTCCATGGGAAAGCTGGCGAAATGGTCTATGCCGAGGTGCGCGGGCACCACCAGCGGCTGACTAGGTATTGACCAGACGTCGCCGGTAAGCCCGTGCTCGTACTCGCATGCAGGCCCGGCATTCCCTGTGTCCGTTGGCCCGGACATGGGTGTTCTCGGGTGTGAAGTCGTGCCCGTTGACGCAGGCGGGCTTGGTTGCCTCACGTCCTCGCCGGATGTTCTCACCGATGGTGACAGGCTCGAGGTGATCGGGGTTGACGCACCGGCGGTGGAGGCATCCCCTTCCGCTGCCCTCGCACTCGTGGGTGTGACAGCGATGGTCGATAGTGAATCCGTCGGGAATGGGTCCGACCCAGAGCTCGTAGGCGAGCCGGTGGACTGCCCGGTGGCCGTCGCGGGTCCTGCGGTGGTGCCCGTAGCCCTCGTCGTCGATGAAGCCGGTCCAGTGCCAGCAGCCGTCGGTGCGTTCGATGCTGGCGTTGAACCGTTCGATCCAGTCCACTGAATCCCTTTCATGAGGCGTTCGGCTTCATCGATGGTGAGTGCGTCAGCGGCTACGGCCTGCAGGATGAGGCGGATCGTGGACTCGCCCTCGTGGATGTCCCACACGCTGCCCGGCAGCTTCCCCAGCGGGTTCTCGAGGTTCTCCGGGAAGTAGCCGCGCCGGAACCCGTTCTCGATGGTCGCCTGCTCCTTGGGCGAGTGCCGGCCGTCCTTGCGCCGGGCGTGCGTTCCGCCCGTGTGCGGTTCGCGGATGGCGTCGACGGCGGCGTAATACCGCGGCTGCCGCACCAGGTGAAACACGGCCGAATGCGCCCGCCTCACCCGGTCCGTCACGGATTCGGGCAAGCCGTTCGCATGGTGCCACACGATCTCCGCGCGCAGGATCAGACCCAGCTCGTCCATGCAGCGGATCACGTACCGGTGCGGCAGGTCCAGCAAGGATTTCTCCATCGGCCCGCGGGTCTGCCGCAGCGCCGTTCCCTGCGGGCCGCGGCCGGTGCCGTTCCCGCGGCTGGGTCCGTGGCCGCTGGCGCCATACTTGTCGCCGAGCTCGACGAACAGCGACCCGGACGGCTTGAGGACGCGGACCCATTCCCGGGTGCAGGCCAGCAGCGAATCAATGTACTCGCGTGGTGCCGGCTCGCTGCCGATCTGCCCGTCATAGTGGATGCCGCCGTCGGTGTAGCTGCGGAGCGCCCAGAATGGCGGGCTGGTCACGATCAAATCCACGCATTCATCTGGCAGCGGGAGCGCCCGGGCGTCGCCGCGGAGCACGACGGCGCTCATGCCTCACCGCCCCGGTTCCGTCTCATCCTGGCCTCGCCTTCCCGCTGCTTCTTGCGCGCCTTGCCGCCCGTCGCGTGACCCATCTGCGCCGCCGGCGTCCCGCCGACCACCTTGCGGTGCCGCTTCCCCTGCCCGCGGCGGCCCCGCTCCTCCGCCGGCAGCGACATGTCCGCCAGCCTGGTCCTGGACCGCTTCCCGGAGCTCTTCCTGGCCACCCGCGTCACCGCTCTGCCGCGGCCGCGTGCGGCTGCGGGGCGAGCAGCGCGCCGAGGCTCACCCCGTACGCCGCCGCCAGCGCCAGGCCCACGTTCCCGCCCTGCTCCGCACGGCTCACTGTCATTGACGACACCCCGCCGCCCGGCCCGCCTGCCGCAGCGACCAGCCCCGCTCCCGCCGCAGCCGGAACAGGCGGTCACCGAACGCGGCGGGGACAGGCCGCGGGGTCGCTGTCCTCACGTCAGCCATCGCGCCGTCACCGCCTTTCCGGCAGCCACGCCACCACGTCCGCGATCACCCGGCGCGCATCCGAAGGCTTCAGCTTGGCGACGGCCAGCCGCAGGGAACGGAAAAGATCAAACGCCCCTCGTGCCGGATCGGGAGCAGGCTTCGGGTCTGTCGGCGCATCCGGGAGCGCCTTCGCCCGCGCCAGCCAGCCGCGCACGTCGATCTTGCCCCGGTCGGCGAGCATGACGGAGTAGCCGGAAATACCGGAGGAATACCTGTGGGCGGCGCGGAAGGCTCCGGCCGTCGAAAACCAGCGGACCATGGCGCGCTCGGGGAACGGCTCGACGATCTCGCCGTCATGAAACTGGCCGCGAGTCAGGTTCGTCGGGCCTGATCCGCTCATGGTTTTGATGCCGTCATCATCAACCGCTACGACGACCACCCACCAGGAGTACATCTCGTGGAACCGGTCGCCCGGCTTCGGGTCGGCGAATGCCTCAGCGGTCGCACGGTCACGCTCGAGACCTTCAGCGGTCCTCACGATGCCTCCAGGTGATCGAACAGGATATCGGATACCGTCTCGGTGACGCCGGCCAGGGGTGCACTGCCTGGCACAGCGGGTCGCCGTCCCGGGCCTCCGCCGGCACCCACAGCCCCGATCCCAGCATCGGCAGGCCGCACACCCAGTCGCCGGCCAGCTTGCCGAGTAGCTCCGGGTACTTCACCGCGGCAGCATGCAGGTCCGCCACGGCGTCGTGCCGGTCAAGCTGGCGTTCGGCGACCTTCTTGGCGAGATCGTCCCGGATGCCGAGCAGTTCACGGGGAGTGCTCACGCCCGCTTCCTCCTAAGTTCGATGATGTTGTCGTCTAGGCCGCCCGGAGCGGTAAATCCAGGCGGTCACCGAACGCGGCCAGGACAGGCCGCGGCTTCCCCGTCCTGGCATCAGGCATGGCCATCTCCCTGCCGCGCCCCGCAGCACGGGCACCTGCCCTCCCGGCGCCGGACCTCCCGCTCGACCATCGCGCGTATCCACTCGCTGGCGGACGCCTTCCCGTCACGGGCGGCTACGTGCTTCGCGGCCCGGGCCAGGTCTGCCGGGAACCGGATGTTCACCGGCTCGCCCAGCTTCGGCGGCGGGATGTCAGCCACAGCCGGCCTCCCCGGGCAGGACGCCAGCGACGGTCCCGGTGACGCTGGCCAGGGTGCACTGCCGACACAGCGGGTCGCCGTCCCGGGCCTCCGCCGGCACCCACAGCTCGTCAGCGCCCATCAGCAGGCCGCACAGGGTCTGCCCTACGGTCGGCTCGCCTGCACCGTCCTGGCCGGGACCTGACGCCGGATCGCGGCGGTGCAGGGCGGTCAGGGCGTACCGGGCCGGGGCCACCCAGGTGCTCATCCGGACTCCAGCTGGCTACCGCAGGTAACGCACAGGAACGCCACGATCCCGCCCGCGGCCGATTCGACAGGAACCGTCTCGGTGTGCCTGCACAGGCCCTTGACGTACCGCCGCTCCCGGTCGCCGATCGCCGTGACCTCGTGCCAGTCCCATCGCGGATCCGGGAACTCAGCGGTCACAGCTGCCCCCCGATGATGTCCACGTCGGCCAGCAGCGCCGAGGCCCGGGCCGGCGGCCGCGCCTCGTCCTGCCCGGCCAGGAGCCCGTCGAGCAGGTCCAGGTCCTGCTGCCGGAAATGCCCGTAGCCGCGTTCGATGGCGGGCAGCTCCCAGTTCAGGGGCTTGCGGCCGTTCAGCCAGGTGCCGTTCACGCGGCACTCTCCGGGTTCAGCGGAGGTGGCCAGCTTGCTGCCTGGCAGATGCAAGAAGGCCAAGGCTGCGGCGACGTGAACGGGATATTGCCGGCCCATTTCCAGTGGCCCAGCCGCTTGCCGAAGACCATGGCTTTTATCCCGTGGCGATCGTAATTCCACCACTGAAGGGCCACGGTGGCATCTGGCTTGGTCAGCCATGTCATGGACATGCGGGACAGTAGCTCATCGATTCTGGCGATGCGCGCCGCGTGGTCCTCTTCCGGCGCGCAGTCCAGATGTGACACCGGTTTAACTTCGACATACCAGGTCGGAGACTCAGGCTCGGCGCTGTACCGGAAATCCGGCAGCCATTGGCCGCCTGGGCCGGCGAAGACTATGGGCTCGTACTCCCACTTCCAGCCGCGCTGGTCCAGCCAGGATGCATAGTCCGCTTCGAGCCGCGAGCGCATGACAACGCCTGCATATGCCGTTTTGCGTGCACGGATTGCCATCACGCTGCGCCTCCTTCGTGCCGGTGCTCGAGCAGTTCCCGCGCCGCCGCGGCGCCGCGCTTCTCCGTGCCGGGTTCGGGGTAGTCGCGGCGCAGCGGGCTGGCCGCGGCCCGTTTCAGGTCCCACGGGGACCCGTCCGGGGTGCGCATCAGCCGGATGGTCTCGGCCAGGGTGCGGTCCCAGGTCCACCCGGCCTGCCGGGCGGCGAGCAGGGCGCCGGCGAGGATGTCGCGGTCCCAGGCGGGACGCATGGCGGCGGCGAGGTCGGCGAGCTCGCCCGGGGCGGCCTGGATCTCGGGTTCGGTCATGATGCTTTCGCCTCTCGGTACATGTGCTTCAGGCGCCGCGCGGCCCAGCCGGCGCAGATGTCAGCCGGGGTCCCGTCAGCCTTGTACGGCTTCCCGTCGTGCAGCGGCGGGTCGTAGTCGGCGGGATGGCCGGGTACCTCCGCGCCGGACGGGTGGACCCACTTCACGGGGTGCCGGATGCCCTGGTGGCAGGCGAACATGTCGCCCGCCGCCACCATCGCGTCGAGCGATTCCGGGTCGCCCTGGTAGCCGTCCTCGCCGCGCCGCTCGGGCGAGCCCGGCCGGTAGGCGCAGTCGGCGCACATCCTGGCGCGCAGGCCCATCTCGCCGGGCGTGAGCGGCTGCTGCGCGAGGTCGTAGACGGGTTCCCAGCAGGTGCAGCGATACGGGCCGTAGACGACCGCGCCCCAGCAGCACAAGCCGCCGCCCGCGTCGGGCAGGTCGGGCGGCTGGGTGTCGCATCCGGGGATGGTCCGGCCGAAGTTCACGGTCACAGCGGGCAGTTCTCCTTCGCGTGGCCGCGGTGGCCGCATCGTTCGCAGATGCGGAGCCGCCTGCCGATCCGGCCGGCCCTGTATGCGGGTGCCCGGTTGTCGGCGATGGCCAGGTGCCTGGCGTAGATGACGGCGGCGTCGGAGGCGACGAAGCTGGTACAGGGCCCGCCGAGCGCGGCGAACAGGGCCAGGTCGCCCTCATCGGTTCCGGCGGCGTGCTGGTGGGCGCGCCCGGGCTGGCCGCAGCGTCCGCATGCCTCGATGGCCTGCTGTCTCGCGGCGTCCATCACGACGCCTCGATGGCCAGCGTGTCGCCGGACATGGCGGCCCGGCGGTGGCACGTGCAGCTGCACCAGCTCCACACGCAGTCGCGGCAGTTCCGCCCGCGGCACGCGTCGCTGTGCGGCAGGGCGCCCGCGTTCTTCCGGTCGACCAGTACGCGGATATCCGATGCGGCGACGAACGGGCGTGACCTGGCTATCTCGGCTACGGCGGCGCGGCAGCTGGCGAGGTCCAGGTCGCCGAGCAGGTCATGCCACGCGTCGGGGGTGCGGCTGTCGATCTTCTGCTGCGGGCAGCAGGCCGCGATGTAACGGACGAGGATAACAGTTTCCGCTGGCGTCATTTCCTGCCTTCTTTCGCAATGGCGCGTTTCATCGCCGCGCCGAATAGCTCGTCCGTTTCCGCCTGGCGGCTGCTTCCCGGCTTGCGGCTTGCCTGAAGGCGCAGCTGATCGTATTTCTCGCGCAATTTCGGCATCGACAGGATGTTGGACCGCCAGAATTCGCTGTCCTGGCACCAGTCAATTGCTGTAGTTACCTGCTGCTCGGTGCGGCCGTCACGGTCGAGCATCAGCCGGGCTGAATCGCGCCAGCGTTTCGTGATTGCCGGCCGTTTGGAGCCGTTGGCTTCGATGCGGTCGGCGAGGTGGGCGCAGAGGCGCTCGACGTCGGCTCGCGCCGGTTTCGCCGGCACGTCTTTAACCTGTACCTCATCTATACCTGTACTGGTTATAAACACGTCTGAAGTCTCAAACCCCGCAGGATCTGCGGGGTTTCCGGGGCTTGCACGCTCTGAGCTGCCGTTATAACTCTCAAAGGGTGCAGATCCTGCGGGGTTTGGAGGGTCGGCGAAACCCCGCAGATCCTGCGGGGTTTCGGTAAACCCCGCAGGATCTGCGGGGTTACTCGCCGGTATGGGTGCAGATCCTGCGGGGTTTCCGGGCTCAAACCCCGCAGGATCTGCGGGGTTTACCATGGTCGCCCGGTACCGCGTCCGGCGCCCCCGGCCGCCGCCGTGGCATGCCTCCAGCTCACCGAAGCCGACGAGTTCCTTCACGGCAGTCTGCACCGTGCGCTCCCCCAGACGGCATTTAGAAGCCAATTCCAAAGCGCTCATCTCAGCCTCTCCGCCCTTGTCTGCCTTGTGCGCGATGGCCAGCAGGACGATGAGGGAGCCATTGACAGCGCGCGAATGCTTCCACACCCAGTCGATGACATTTTGCGCCACTCCTCATTCCTGTCTCCTCGGCCGGCCAGTAATCCAGGGCGGCATGCGTTGTGCGCGGCATGCCAGCGCGCCCGTCCTACGCCGCGCCGCCGCCGGGGGGCGGCCTGCGGATCATGCCAGGCCCGGGCTGCCTGGCCGCGGGCCTGACCCGCGCCCGCCGCCTGGCCGCGCCGTGCGCGCCCTGCGCGGCTTTCACCCGCTGGCGCCACTGCTGGCCGGTGGTGCCGGCGGGGGGCGCGTCGTCCGTGGGCGCGCCTCCCGCCGGGTCTCTGGGCGGGCACCCCCGGGCCGCTCCAGGCGGGGGGGATAGTCCTGGAGCGGTACCCGGGGGCTGGCTCCTCCTCGGCGCGGGGAGCGGGGGAGCTTGCGCCGGGGAGGAGGGAATCCCCTCGTCAGGGGAAAGTTCAGATGCCGGCCTCGTGCTCATGCGACAGCCTCCGCCCCGCTCTGGCTCACGCGTCGTGAAGCCTCGGCCAGCACGAGTGCCGTGACCCAGGAATGAAGGTCGGTATCGTCCTCTACGGAAAGGCGCAGGGCGATTTCGGCCACATCGCGCGGCATCTTGATGCGAACCGATTCATTCTGCTTGCGCTTCTGCCTATCCTTATCCTGCTGGCAGGCCCTGCATTGACGGTGGCCCTTAGGCGTTACCAGGGTATTCTTGTCATCGTACGGATGCTGCTTCGGGCAGTGGGTCTTGCGCAGGTTTACTGCCACGAAGTTATTTCCCCGCCGGGTATTCTCTGCATTCGTGACGGGTTCCAGATGCCCAGGCCAGCAGCATGCTCTGGATACGCAGCCCCAGGCCTCCACGTGGTCGAGCTGCAGCTTGTCCGGGACGGACTCCGCGAGGAGCGTATAGACAAGCCGGTGAATGCGCCACAATCTTCCGTGCCAGCGAAAGAAGCCGTAGCCCCTCTTAGGGCAGCGATATCCCTGCCAGTCCCAGCAGCCTGTAACCGGGTTGACGGTTATTTTCGCGGCTATGTTTGCCGGAAGGTCGGTTACGTGAAATTCGCGAGGCGGCCGGGTTCCTGCCGGAGGGGAGGTGCTCAATGTCCTGCTCCCTTCTGCTTGCTGCCCGGCCAGGCGGGCTCACCCGGGCCGTAGCGGCACAGCAGCTCGTTCCACGCCACGGTTTCCCCCCAGGTCAGCGGGGTGCCGTCGCGGGGCAGCCCGGCCGGGGTGCGGGTCCGCCGCGGCAGGGGCCGGCGGGCACGCCGCAGGCCGCGCAGGCCGCGGAGCGCCCGGGGCAGCGCCCAGGCGAGGATCCCGGCGCAGCAGGCCACGGTGACGGCGAAAGCCCATTCTGGGAGGGTCATTCCCGGCCTCCCTCGTCGTGGCTGCCGTCCTGGTGCCTGGCGAGGATGGCGAGGCGGGCGAGCAGGTTCAGGGCCAGGGCGAACCCGGCGGTGAGGCCGGCGGCGAAGAACCCTGCGGCGAGGCCTATGAGGGCGGTCACGGCCGCCTCCGCCTGTTCAGCCAGGTTTCCGCCCGGTCCGCTATCCAGCCGATGCCGGTCGCGGCGGTGAGCAGGAGCACCAGGGTGACGGCGACGACGGCCCAGAACGCCAGGTCGGGCGTCACGGGGCATCGCCGGCTTTTGCGTCTAGCGGCGGGCATCCGGGGCAGCGCCATTTGTCGCCGTCGCTGGTCCAGCCGATTTCCTCTGTGCTGGTCTCGGCCAGGTCCCGGGTTTGCCAGGCGGTGAACTCGTCGTAGTCGGCGCGCTCGCCGCAGCCGTCGCAGACGGCGAACCAGTACGGCTCGCTCTTAATCGGCATGGTGCCTCGTCTCGGTGCCGGGGGTCATGAGGGCCGTCCCCGGGCCGCGTAGGCGGGTTCGGGTGCCTGCTGTTTCCATCCGGACTGGATGGTGCGGAGGTCCCGCGCCTCATCGGGAGTCAGGAGTTCCCCGTCGGCGGGTGCCTTGCGGTGCAGCAGGCAGCGGATCCGGAAGCGGGCCCGGCAGATCAGCTCAGCCATCACGTGCCTCACCCTCGCGCGTGAGCCATCCGGCCAGCCCCGCGACGGCCCGGTCCTGCTGCTGCTGCGCTTCCCAGCACGCGGAGACGAGCAGCAGGGCGAGTTCCCCGGCCTGGGACAGGGTGAGCCGCCAGGTCATGCCCGGGCAGCCGACTGTGACCGTGTCGTGGTCGATGCCGATTCTCAGCGGCAGCTCGGCGATCCCGTCGTCGACCTGGCCGATGGTGCGCACGCGCGGGTCACCCATCGCCGCCGCCTCCGTCCTGCTCGCGCCCGGCAGGCAGGGTCATGTGCTCGCGCGCCCCGGCCAGCATCACGTCGCCGTAGGCACTGCCCAGCTTGTACGCGAGCTCGGCTTTCCCGTCCTCGGTCAGCTGCGCGTCCTCGATGCTGCTCAGGCCCATCATGATGAGGCCGATCTCGGTCTGGTCGACGTTGAGTTCAGGCATCGCTGCCGCCGCCCTGCTCGCGCCCGTTCATGTATTCGATGAGCTTGCTGCGGTCGCCGCCGAACCCGCCGAGGGTGTCAGTGAGCTTGCGGGCCTCGGTGAAGGACAGGTCCTTGCTGGAGGTGAGCGCCCGCCCGGTGATGGTCTCGGCGATCTTGAGTTTCTGGTCGCGGTCTTTCTCGCCGAATCCGAGGCCGCCGAGGGTGATGTGCAGGCTGGTGAGCTGGTCGCCGCTGGCCGACCCGGGCTGGTCTTCGGCGGGGACTTCTAGTTTTGCCCCCTCATCTGAGGGGGATCCCGCGGGCGCGGCAGGACCGCTGGCCGGCGTTTCGTCCGGTACCGCGCCCGCGGGACGTTCAGGGGCGGGCCGGCGCGTGCGCGGCTTCCGCGCTCCGGCGGGTTCTTGTCCTGCCCCCTCATCTGAGGGCGTTTCCGCTGCCGGGTCGTCGACGATCTCGGCCTCGACGATCTCGTGCGCGGGCAGGGGGCCCATCGGCGGAGGCGGCAGGTACGTGAAGCCGGCCTCTGCGTGCGTCACCGAGCCCGCCGAGGCCGGGGCCATGTGGTTCACCGTGCGATACTCGGCCGAGGTCGGCACGTACGGCTCCAGCGCCCGCAGCACGGTCTTCTTGAACATGGCGGGTTCCCACTGCTGCCAGGGTGAGTCGGACCGGTCTGAGCCGCGTGAGGCCTTCTTGTGCTCCATGATCTCGGCGCGGCCCATCCGCACGACCTGGGAGCACTGGCCGGACGCGAGGATGGCGTAGGCGTACGCGCCGCGTATCGGGCCGCGGCCGGCCTCGGGGGCGAAGTCGTCGTACTCGTGCAGCGGCGGGGTGTTCTCCCCGCGCGGGACGTACCGGTCGGCCTTGCGGACGACCTGGGCGACGACGGAGGAGACGCCGCCGGCGCGGAACATCCGCTCGATGATGCCCTTGTAGCCCTCGATGCCGGTGACCTCATTGCCGAAGGGGACGAGGTAGTAGTCGTCGGTATCGGGTTCGTGGCCGAGGCGGGCGCACTCGAGGAGGGCGTACAGCAGGGACTGGGGGCTGGCGATGGCGGCGGCGGCGAGCTTGTCGTCGCGGCGGAGCGCGCCCTGGGTGACGCGGATGATGGCGGAGGGCTTGACGTGGGTGGCGGCGGCCATGGCGATGTCGTCCTGCTGGCGGCGAAGCCAGGTGACGAGCTGGTCGGCCTTGTCGCGCCTGGCGACAGCGCCGGTGACGGTCTGTGCGGTCATGCGGTGTCCTTCTTGGTCTTGGCGGGGAGCAGCTTGGTGACGTCCTTCGTGACCGTGCACGCGGCTGCGGCCTCCGGGTAGCCGGCGCGGAGGGCGGTGGTGCTGATGCGCTGATTCGGGTAGACGCTGCGGGTGGCGACGACCTCGTCCGTGCCTGCCTCGACGGCGCGGCGGCCGGTGCCGATCGCGGCGAGCATCCGGTTGGTCATCAGTTCCTTGCGCTGCCCGGCTTGCGCGGCGCGGCGGACGGCCGCGCGGTAGGAGATGGCGAGCCTGCGGCCGACGGTGACGTCGCGCTGCTCGATGCCGGGGTGCAGGTGCTTCAGCGCGGCGGTGGTCTGCGGACGCCAGTCCACGTCGGGTGCGCGGCCGTCCCTGATGTCATCGCAGAAGCATTCGGCTGTGTCCCGCATGATCTTGAGGTCGGCTTCCGCGTCGGCGTCCATGGCCAGCTCGTAGACGCGGAGCTTCCAGGACCGCATCATCAGGCAGGCGACGTAGGCGCTGGTGACGCCGAGGACGTCCATCTGCCACAGGACCTGGCACCGGTAGTGGACGGGGATCTGGCCGGTGCTGTCGTCGCCCCACTGGTCGTCGCCGCCCGCGTCGGTCTTGGTCTCCAGCACGGCGATGAGGCCAGGCCCGGTCTGGCTGGGGCAGGTCGGGCATTGCTCGCAGCACGGCCCGCAGTCGTTTGTGTCGCAGCACGGGGCCATGCCGCTCTCATTGCCGTACCCGGGCTTGTGGAACTCGCAGCACTGGTAGTCCGCGAGGACCGTATTGTCCCCGATCAGCCGGTCGGGGGTCGCCATCTGCCACGGGCGGTCCGGGTGCCGGTACAGCCTGCGCCCATCGCCGGTCAGGGCGAACTCCGGGTGCAGGCGGCCGAACCGGTCCGCGATGTAGGGCTCGAGGACGCGGCCGCGTTCCATCGCGTCAGTGTCCTCGACGTCGGGCAGCTCGCCGCGCTTGCGGTGGTAGAGCGCGTACGGCGAGTCGTACGGGGACAGGCCCATCACGACGGCGATCTCGCTGGCCGTGACGCCGTGCCGCCTGGCCTCGAGCCACTCGGCCTCGCTGCCGGTCTCGATCAGGACGGCGGTCACCGGCCTGCCTCCTGGATGGCCTTGTCGCAGGCCCTGATGGCCTGCAGGTGCGCCCGGCGGGCCGCGGCGGCCTGCTCCCGCCACTGCCGCATGTGCTCGCAGTCGGGCATGGCGCGGGCGATCGTGTCGTATGCCTGCCAGGCCGCCTTGCGGGCGGCCTCGAGCCCGGCGAGGGCGGCCAGCGCCCTGGCGCGCTCGATCTCGGCGTTCAGCGCGCGGTGCCGCTCGCGTGCCGCCAGCACCTCCGGCGGTTCCAGCTCGCCTCCCCCGTATACGTACGGCTTGAACGGCGCCGCGTCGCTGGCCCGCGCCATGGCGGACCTGTTGTCCTCACCGCCGGCAAGCAGCGGCTGATCCTGGTAGCGGTGCGGCAGGCCGGTCATGGCTGCCTCGCGGGGTGCGGGTGGATCCATCCGGCGCCGGGGATGTGCCGCCAGTCCATGGGGCAGGCGAGTGTCTGCGTGAGCGTGGCGGCGGCCTGCTGGGTGCACGTGCACCGGGCGGGTTCGCCGGGCCAGGGTGCCTGCGGCGGCTGCCAGGGCATGTCGGCGAGCTCCCGGTACCATTCCCACCCGGGGCTGGCGTCCGGCATGACGTCCTCGAACGCGCGGTCCTGGTGCAGCGCGGTCATCGCGCACCTGCCCCGGCCAGGGCCGGCACCTGACGGCGGCGGCGCCCGGTGAGGACGTGAACCCAGCCGATGCCAGGCACGTACCCCCACCGCTCCGGGCAGCCGAGCGTCTCCTTGATCGTGGCCACGACCATCCGGGTGCACGTGCAGGTCTCCGGCTCGCCCGGCCAGGCTGGCCAGCGTCCTGGGGCGGTCACGTCGGGCCTCCGCAGAGCAGGGCGGTGGCCTCGCGGCAGATCTCGCGGACGGTGGACCGGGCGGCGAGGGTGTCGCCGCGGCGGCGGGCGTGCTCGGCGTCGTCGATGCGGCCTTCGTGCCCGGCGGCCTCCAGGATGGCGACTTTGAGCCGCAGGTAGGTGAGGGCGGCGTGGAGGCGGGCGGCGGCGCGGTCCTCGGCGCCGGGCCGCTCGCCGGTGGTGACGGACACGACGGTCAGCTGCGGCGGCGGCGCGGGCCAGGGGTGCACGCCGGGGGGGGTGTAGCGGGGCTGGCCGCGGAGCCGGGCCAGCGGCTCGGTGTCCTGGCCGGAGGCGGCCGGGGCGGGCAGCTCGTACGTGGCGCCGTCCCAGGCGGGCTGCGGGACCCTCGCGATGACCTCGGTGACGGCCTCGGTGTCGCGGAAGTCGCCGGTGAAGGCGGGGGCGGTGCGCAGCAGCCGGGATCCGGCGGGCTGCCGCGCCGCGGCCCTGCGGGGGCGCCAGCGGGCGCTCATCGCGGGTCTCCTTCCAGAAATTCGACCCACGAAGCAGCCATCGCGGCGACCTGGATCAGCTCCTTGACGAGCTCGTCGCGGCGTCCTTCGCCGACCCCGGGGCCGCCCTGGTCGTAGGTGAGCTCGTGGGCGACCTCGCCGACTTCCTCGACGAGGATGGCGAGCCGGTCGCCGCTGGAGTAGTGCGGGCTGAGCATTGAGTGCTCGCCGTGGCGCAGGTGCGCCCGGGTCGCCTCTGCCTGGATCGCGGTCAGGGTCAGGTCCGACAGCACTAGATCGCTCATTCCGCCGCCTCGCCCTCTTCTGGTTCGGCGGGCAGCCGGACCCATTCGGTGACCTCGGTGACGGTGGTGCCTGTGACGCGCCTCTCGGCGACGGAGGCGGCCGGGGTCCTGATGGCGAGTGTCAGGGCGCCGGGCAGGGTGGCCGTGAGGACGTAGAGGCCGGATTCGTCGGGTTCGGGTTCGGGGGTGAAGGTGACGCCGAGCGCGCTGGCGAGCGCGGTCTCGGCGTCCGCGAGGGCCTTCGGCGCCTGCGGGCCGACCGTGACGATGTAGAAGCTGGCGTACCCGGCACTGATGTACGGCAGGGGCAGGCCGGGGTGCGCTTCGACGGCGCCGAGGATGGCGCGGGCGGCGGCGAGCCACGCGGCGCGGGGCTCATGCTCCGGGGTGGTCATTTGCGGTTGTCCCTTTCTGGCGGTTGTTATGCTGTGCTTCAGCGGTTTGTCCCGCTGCGCGCCCCTCCTGGTACCGGAGGGGCGCTTTTTCGTGCTAGGCGGCCTTCGGCGCAGGCGTCCTGCGCGGGACGTGCATGCCCGCGGAGTAGGGAAGGCCGCCCGGGTTCACGCACCCCTCGCCGGGTCCGGCGCCGCAGGCCGGGCAGCGCTTTGCTATCGGCTCCTCGCTGTCGTCTTCCATGTCGCTGATATCGGAGGGCTTGACGTCGAGGGCGCGGGCGATCTGCCGGAGGAACGCGTGGCTGGTGGGCGGCTTGCGGGGGCCGCACATGACCCAGATGGACTCGCGGTGGCGGCCCAGCTTGCGGGCGAAGTCGGTGACCGTGTAGCCGCGTTCCCTGATGAGCGCGCGGATCGCGGGGCCGTCGGGGAGGGCGGTCGGGACTGGGGGCATGTGCACGACAGTAGGAGACAGATGGAGATCTCGTCAAGTATGACCCGGAAGTAATTTCGCTGCCCGAAGCTGGCCGCATATCCAGTAGGTCAAGTAAGACCAGCGTTATCCTGGTAATCTGCCGGTACCCGCAAAGGCCGTTGCGGGTACTTGACGGAACCTGGCAGTGCGGCGACAGTCAGATACGGGGCGGGGCAAACCCCATGATCCAGGGAGCAGCGGTGGCAGCTGAATCCGGTAAGGGCCGGTCCGTAATCCGGGTCGAGGACACGGCACGGAAACTTACGGCCGAGCTTCTCCAGCGGCGGAGATCCGACCTCGGCTACGGGGGCCGGCGGCGGCGCGCATTCGCCCGGGCCCGCGGCATCAACGACCGGCTCCTCACCGATGTCGAGACTGCGGCGCCGGGCAGGAGCTTCCTGATGTCGAGCGTCCAGGACCTCGCGCGTGCCTACAGCGTCACCTACGAGTCACTCGCCGCGGTCCTGAAGGGCAAGGCGGGTGAGCTGGTCCCGGCGGAGCCACCGCGTGCTGCCCCGGCGGCGGACGCGGGGTGGCTGCCGCCGCTCCCCGATGCGGCGATTGCCGCGGCCCGCCCGTACGCCGACCTGATCTGGGAGCGGCTGCACGAACTGGCCGGCCAGGGTGTCGCCGGCCCGGACGGCGCGGAGCTCTTCGGCGCAGGCACCCCGGACGCCGGCACGTGGGATGCCATCACGCAGCGGTGGCCGCTGCGGGCCTGCGTGTGGATGATGGCCGACCTGCACCGCCGCGAGGCCGCCCCGGGGAACGGCGCCAGGCGGGCAGCACCGGCTTAACCGCGGCTTAACCTCCCCGCTTAGTTCGCCCCGTTTTGCCCGGATATCCGGGTAACTATCCGGCCACGACCCGCAGGTAACGGGATGGTAACTTGCGGGGAATGCGTATCGTCGGGTAAGAATCGTTGCCTGCGATAGGGCACGCCCGGGCTGGGGGGATCTGGCCCTGCCGGGGCCTGAGGGAGGGACGCGCGCATGCCCGGAACCGGGACGGCGGCGGCATCGGACCTGCGCGGCGAGGCGGCGGCGGCCGACCGGCTCGCGTGGGAGCAGGAGATCGCCGAGCAGCGGGCGGCCCGGGAGTATGACCGGGGGTTCGCCGCGGGCCTGGCCGCGCGCCGCGTCCCCCGGCCGCGCCGGGCCGGGCCGCGGCCCCGCTGGCCCCGCGCCGTCAGCGGCTAGGCGTCGCTACTGCGGCAGGTCGAACTCCCCGCGCTTGGCACCGGCCAGGAAGCACTCCCACTCGTACCCGGTGAAGCCGAGCACGGGTCCGGTGCCGCCGTCCTTCGTGTCGCGGACGCCGATCCGGCCGCCATGGAACGCGACCTCGACACAGCCGTGGTCGCCGCTGACCTCGGACTTGAACCAGTGCGCGTCATCCCATTCGCTCATGCTGCGTACTTCCTCTCGGTGATGTTGTGCTCTGCCACGTACTGAGCTAGGGGGACCGAGTAGAACATCAGCTCAGTCCTGATGTGCGAATGAAAGCGGACTAGCCGGGGGCTGCGCTCGAACTCCACTCGCGAGACGGCCCCGGAGTCGTCGTAGATCAGCTGGGCGGTCGCCGTGGTGTCGAACTGCCAGAAGTCGCCGGGAATAGCCAGGTCCAGGCTCAGTCGCTCCGCGATGGCCCGGCTGAGGATCCGCACGTCCTCGCCAGCCTCCACGTTGGCCGGATAGACGTGCAGTAGCTCGAACCGGACGTAGTCGCTGACCGGCTCAGTGACGACGTGAACGCGCTGCATGATGCGCCCGGACGCGCGGACATCCCGGACGAGCCGCTTCCATGGCTCGCGCCAGGCCAGGTCGGCCGGCTCCCCGGCGAGGAACCGGGCGTAGGGCTCGTGCTCGTTCGGCGCGTCGTAGTAGTCCAGGGTCTCCAGCCGGAATACCCGGTGCCGGAACAGGCTGTCGAAGTCCTGCACTAGCTGCTCAAAGCTAATCACGGTGTTCTGAGTGACCATGACACTAGGGTAGTCCGTGACCTGACTCCGTACCAGTCGTAGACTGCATTAAGAGTGCATTAGCTCCCGGAGGGACTCGCATGAGCCAGCCGCCCAGCCCGTCGCAGCAGCGGCTCATCTCCATCCTGCGGGGCCTGCGCGCCGGGGCCGGGCTGACCACCTACCAGCTCGCGGAGCGGCTCGGCTGGAGCCAGAGCCGGGTCACCAGGATCGAGAACGGCATCATCCAGGCGAGTGCCGATGACGCCGACGCGTGGGCCGAGGCGACCGGGGCCGATCCCGGCACCCGCGAGGACCTGGCCGCGCTGGCTTACTCGGCGTGGAACGAGGTCAGGTCGTGGCGCGTATCGCACCGCGGCGGCCTGGCCGCCCGCCAGCGCGAGATGGGACAGCTAGAGCATCGCGCAGCCGAGATCGGCCAGTTCCAGCCGGAGGCCATCCCCGGCCTGCTCCAGAGCGAGAGCTATGCCCGCCGCGTCCTGGCGTTCGCGGACGTGACGGACAAGGGCGGCATCGACGGAGCCGCCAAGGCACGCATGAAGCGGCAGGCCATCCTCCGCGAACCGGGCCGCGTTTTCGACTTCGTGCTCGGAGAGGGCGCGCTGCGCTGGCGGCCGGGGCCGCGGGAGCTGATGGAGGAGCAGCTCGGTCACCTGCTCGCAGCCGCCGCGCTGCCGTCTGTCTCGCTTAGCATCATCCCGTTCGATCGCGAGGCCGTCACGGCTTACCAGCACGCGTTCACGATCTACCGCATCCCGGACGCCCCTACCGTCTTGGTGGAGTTCTTCCACGGCGAGACCTTCCCGTCCATCCCGGCCGAGATCGAGCTGTACGAGCGCCTGTTCGCCGTGCTCAAGGATTCTGCGCTGCATGGCGGCGAGGCGCTGGCCTTCGCCCGCGCCGTCATCCTCGGCTAACTCCCCTCATTGACTCCAGGCTAATTCAGACTTAGCATCAGAATGAGCATCAGGCTCACCTGAGATGATCTGGAGCCGCCATGACGACCGGGCTTCGCCCAGCCGCACCGAGCCGCAAGAAGGACAACCGGCTCTTGCTGCCACTCCGCGAGGTTGCCGAGATGCTCGGCGTGTCCCGATCCACTATCGTCCGCGCTTACCAGGCGGGCGAGTTCCCGGCAGTCAAGTTCCGGGGGACCTACCGCGTGCCGCGCCGGTTCGTCGACGACTTCCTCGCTGCCGCCGTCCCCGGCCGGCTCGTGGTCGTGGAGGAGTACGCAGCCGAGTGGACCGCCCGCAACATGATCCCTGAGGCGGTGGCCTAGATGCCCCTCGCCCGGACAGGAGGCCGCTATGGCCAGGAACCCCGAACCCGCCGATGACCGTGACGAGCTGCCCGAACTGGCCGCGACCCCGGACGGCACCCGGCACGCCGGATGCGGCCAGCCGTGGATCTACTGCTTCTGCGGCATCCCCCGCCCGAACGGCCCCCGCTGACCAGGCCCCCGCCGCGCGCGACGAAAGCGGGCCCGGTGCGCTGCGAACGCCCGGACCCGCTCAAAGCCATGCCATCCGTAGCCCTACAGAAAGGCCGGCAGATGCCCAACGTACCACCCGCCCCCGTCACGGACCCCAGCCGCCGCCCGGCGAGTCTCACCCCGCCGCGCCCGCCGGCGTACCTGTCCCCGGAGGACCGCCGGTGGCTCGCCGACCTGGAGGAGCAGGCTGTCCTGCGCGGACTGCCGCCGCTGCCGCGCGGGTGAGGGTTCCCGCCGGGGCGGCCGCTTCCCCTCCGCCCCGGCGGGAACGGATTCCGCATGGCAGCTGCTGAACGCTGGCTGCCGGTCCCAGACTGGGAAGACGCCTTCGAGGTCTCCAGCCTCGGGCGGGTCCGCAGTGTCCGGGTCCTGTCCCTCCAGCGGCACCCGGACGGCTACCCGCAGGTCACGCTGCGCCGCGGCGGCCGGACTCAGCTCGCCGCCGTTCACCGCCTGGTCATGCTCGCGTTCGCCGGGCCGCCGCCGCTGGATGAGGACGGCAAGCCCATGGAGGTGCTGCACCGGAACGGGAAGCCGGGCGACCCGGGGAGACGGAACCTCCGGTACGGGACCAAGCCAGAGAACAGGGCTGACCGGGAAAGGCACCGCAGGGGCCGGACGGGTAAACGGAAGAGGAAACAGGGGGGAACAGGTGAACTAGACGGAACAGGGTTCCTGTCTGATGATCCTGCTGTTCCTGTTTCACGGCGGGCGGCCTCATGACCGGTGTCGTGATCATCTTCGCCCTCATCCCGCTGATCGCCCTGTGGGGCGTGCTGGAGACCGGCCGCCGCCGGTTCCGCGCGCACGGGTTCGTCATCCTGGCGTGGCGCTTCCTGACCGGGCACCCCTGGCACGGCAAGCCGGTCACCGACGCGGGCTGGCTGCGGCCCGGCAGGCGGGCGCTGACCAGGACCGGGCACGCGTCCCGGTTCCACCACCGGCCGCGGTGGCAGCGGGCCGGCTGGCGCGCCGGCAGCGTGCTCGTCATCGTCCTGGCCGGCTATGGCCTGGTGATCGCGCGGACGCTCACCCTGGCCGCCCTGGCCCTGGCCGCCGCCGCGCTGGCCGTCCTGGGGTGCCTGCGGCTATGGCGGGCGGTCCGCCGCCGCAGGCACCGCCGCACCTGGATCGACCCGCTGCACGTCGCGCTCGCGCCGCTGGCCGGGATCCCGCTGCCGAACCCGCCGGGATCCTGGCTCGCCATCGAGCCCGACCGCAGCAAGGCAGTGCTGTCGCTGCCGCCCGGGTACAACGATGACGCGCGGCAGCGTGACAAGCTCGCAGCCACGGCCGCCGCCAAGCTCGGGCTCGAGCAGCCGGAGATCCGCTGGCGCCTGGCCGGGCCGGAGCCGACGCTGACCCTGCTCCAGTCCGAGCCCCCGCCCGCCCTGGTGACATACGCCGACGTCGCCGATGCGGTGGACCGGGCCGGGCCGGATGAGATCGTAACGGGCATCGGCAAGAAAGGCGCCATCGTCAAGGCATCCCTGGCGCTGGATTCCCCGCACTTCGCCATCAACATGGGCACGGGCGGCGGCAAGAGCACCCTGGCCGCGTTCTGGCTGATGCAGGAGCTGCGCCGCGGTGCCTTCGCCATGGTGCTGGATTCCAAGTGGTTCTCCCACCCGTGGCTGTTCAAGGATGAGGACGGCGAGTATTCCCCGCTGCCGAACGTCGCCTACCTGTCGACCCCGGCGCAGATGCACGCCGGGATGATGTGGCTCGGCGGCGAGCTGAACTACCGTAACGAGGTCGCCAGGCGGGCGGTGGACGCATCGGGCCGGCTGCGCGGGAGCGTCGGCCCGCGGCTGATCATCCTCGCCGAGGAACTCAACTTCGCCACGCCGCAGCTCAGGCAGTACTGGGCGGATATCCGCGAGCCGTCGGACGTGAAGAAGTCCCCGGCGCTGACCTCGTTCGGCGCGGTGGCGTTCGCCGGGCGGGCGGTGAGGATGCACCTGATCCTGATCGGGCAGATGCTGACCGCTGACGTGACGGGTAGCCGGGACTCATCGGTCAAGGAGAACATCGGCGTCACGGCGATGGCCCGCTACGGGGCACCGGGCTGGGCGACGGCGGTGGGGAGGAACGTGCCGATGCCGCCGTCCCCGAGCGTCCTGGGCCGCGTCCAGCTGGTGACGGCGGGCGGCGTCCGGGAGACGCAGGCGCCGCGGGCAGACATGCTGCTGTACCGGCAGCTGGCGGTATCCGGGATGGTCACGCGATGCCCGGCCGGGATGCCCGGCGCGGCCCGGCTGCCGTTTGAAACAGGCCGGCCCGCATCTCTGGCGCCCGGCCCTGACCAGGGCACGGAACAGTTTCAGCCTGTTTCCGGGCCGCCTCCTGTTTCACTGTCCGAGGCGGTCGGCATGGGTATCCTGCGCGGTCATCTCGCCGCGATCCGGACGGCCAGGCACCGGGATGAGAACTTCCCGGAACCGGTCGGCAAGCGCGGCCTGGCGCACGTCTACGACCCGGTCGCGCTCGCCGGCTGGCAGGACGCCAGGGAGGTGGCCCGGTGACCGGCTGGCTATTCCTCATCCTCGCCGCGGGCGCCGCAGCGGCGGTCCTGGCCGTCCGCGCCCGGTTCCTGCCCTGGGGGCCATGCCCGCGGTGCACCCGCAAGGGCCGCGGCAAGACGGGCCGCGGCCTGGGGTCCGGCGGCCAGGCGTGGAGCAGGTGCGGGCGGTGCGACGGCAGCGGCGAGCGGATCAGGCCGCTCGCGCTGATGTGGCCGCAGCACCGGGAGACGGCCCGCAAGCGTAAGCGGGAACGAGATAGGAGCAGGCGATGAGCGGATGCGGATGCCAGGTGCGGCGCTGGCAGTGTCCTGGCTGCGGCTGCGAGAACGACAGCAGCCCGTGCGGCTGCGGATGCCACGGCGGGAGCCGCACGGGAGGTACCAGGTGAAGGACGGCACGCATCATCACGGGCCGCTGGCCGGGCTCACCGCGGGGACCGCGAGCATCTTGCTGTGCTTTGGCGTGCTCGCGCTGGCCTGGCACCGCGTGGCCGGGCAGGTCAGCGCGGGTATCACGGTGCTGGTGTACGTGGTGGTCACCGGGGTGTGCGGGCTGGTGCTGGCCGCGCTGTTCTACGTGGTGCTGTGGCTGCGGCACCGGGTCCGCTACCCGGAGGCCCTGGCTCCCCGGCAGGCAGCCCTAGCCGAAGTCCTGGACGCGGAGCCCGTCCCGCAGGTCATCGCCGCCGCGGAGCCGCTCGCGATCGAGCCGCCCCGCGTGTACCTGAACGTGACACCTGACGAACTCGCCGCCATCATCCGCACCGCGATCCCCGGAACAGCCGGGGACATCACCGGAGGGAAATGATCATGGGACGCAAGGATGACGAGGACGCCATGGCCCGCACAGCGAAACTGCTCCTGGAACGGCTGCCGCGCGAGGTGCGGACCGCGGTCAGGAACGACCTGGGCGAGCGCGGCGAGATCGGCAAGGTCAATGAGGCGATCCGGCGCGCCGGGCGCCTGGAGAAGGGCAGGTAGGCTTGACGTCCGCGAACGGGCATGCCCCGCCGGCGCTTCCCGCCCTGGCGCCGTTCACGGTGCCCCGGTCCGGGCCCGCGGCCGCCTGGCCGCAGCAGGACGGCCATGGCCAGCCCCGGACGATCCCGGACGATCCCGGGCGCCGCCGGCGCGCCATCGACGGCGACACGGCCATCCGCGTCCTGGCCGCCGCCGTCGTCCTGGCCGTCGCCGCGTTCGCCGCCATAGTGTCGTACTCCCATATTTTCGAGCTCGGCCGCCAGCATCATCAGGACGGCGCCGCGGCGCGGCTGCTGCCGCTGTCGGTCGACGGCCTCATCGCCGCCGCGTCGCTCGTCATGCTCCACGCCGCCCGCAAGCGGATCGCGGTGCCGTTCCTGGCGCGTGCCATGCTGGCGCTCGGCGTCGGCGCCACCGTCGCCGCGAATGTCGGGTACGGGCTGCCGTTCGGCTGGCTGGCCGCTGTCGTGTCGGCGTGGCCGGCCGCCGCGTTCGTGGGCAGCGTGGAGATGGCGGTCAGGTTCGTGATCGACGCCCGCACGGCCGCCGCGCCAGCGACAGGCGACGCGACACCGGCTGCGACATGTGACGGCACGCCACGCGACATCCAAAGCGGCACCAGGCCCGCCGCCGCCACGGCGGAACCAGCGCGCCAGCCGCGACATGGAGCACGCTCAGGCAGCGACAGGGTGCGCGACATCCTGGCGCGCGACCCGGGCCTGCCCCCGCCCGATGTCGCGGCGGAGACGGGCATGTCGGTGCGCCAGGTTCAGCGCGTGAAGCGAGAGATGAACGGAGCAGCAAAGTGAGCACACCGGATCCTGGCCTGACGCTGAAGTGGAGCTGCACCAACTCGAAGCTGCGCCGGGTGACCCTGGACATCTGCGAGCCGTGCGTCGAGGGCGCGGGCGGCGAGTGCCACACGCCGGGCTGCGCGTTCTGGATGCGGCGCGCTCCGGAGAGGCCGTTCTTCGCCGCGATGAGCGACCAGGAGTTCGGCGAACGCTACGGCTGACCTGGAACCACTAAGGTTAGGTCCAGGCCGCTCGGCCGCCACCCGCCCCCGCTCACCCCCCCAGATCGGTGACGTCTTCGTGCTGTCCGCTCACGCGTGGCTTATTACCGGCCTGGTCCTGCTGCCGCTGCTGATCTGGGTGCCGCTGTGGCTGGGTGACGCGGGCCGGGAGCCGCGGAACGAGGTCACCCAGGAGCAGCCCGGCGACCAGGACGGCGGGGACCAGGACACGCCGCTGGCCGCGTGAGCCAGGCTCCCGGGCATGCGGAAACCGGCCCGGGGGCGTGATGCCTCCCGGGCCGGCCGGTAATGTGACTCTCTGGTAACCTGCCCTGACCTGGGAACCTAAAAGCGGGTAACAAAACATGAACCGTCCGGCGGGTTACGCCCCTTGCGCTCCCATCCTCGGGTGAGGATCCACGCCGACCAGTCACCCGGCTGGCATGTCCGGTCCGCCGCGGGGCCGGGCAGTCCCGCCCTGGCGTAGGCGTAGGCGGCGAGCGAGCTGCACACGACGTGGCCGGGGACGGTGCCGTTCCAGCTGGGGAGCCACGCCGTGTCCAGGTGGAGGTCTGCTTCGGCGTCGGCGGCGATGGCGGCCCAGTCGTACGGGCTGCCGATCATGGCGGCCATCACCTTGCAGACGGCGGAGCGCTGGGCGGCGGTCTTGGGCTGGGCGGCGTTGGAGATCGTCCACGGTGATCTCAGGTAGGCGCGGGCGTCCCGCCATCCGGCGCCGCCGGGCCGCCCCTCCATGGCCCATACGGTGCCGTGCGCGTCGGTATGGTCGATCACGGCGGCATGGTTGGCCAGGTTCGGGGCGTCCCGCAGCGCGGCGCCGAGCCGGATCATGGTGCCGGCCAGACCGCCGGAGCGGACCAGGATCACGTCGCCGGGCAGCACAGCGGCGCCCATCAGCCGGCCCAGAGCCTGGTGCCCTTGGGCAGCGGCGTGTCCGGGGGCAGCGTCCCGCCCGTGACGCCGTTGATCCACCCGGCGAGGTCGTCGTGGAATGTGCCGTAGTGCACCGCTGTCATGCGCAGCAGCGCGCTGGCCGGGTACCCGAGTTTCCTGGCGAGCTGGGCGAGGCTGGACTGCCCGGCGGTGACGTACTCGCCGCGGAATCCCTGCGCCGGGTGCGCGGGCGGGCCGCCGGAGACGGCGGCGAGCCAGTCCGCGCTGAACACGGACACGTCGTAGGTGCCGGCGTTGCGGTACTGGACGCCGATGACGGGGAACGGGCCGCCGGCGAACTGGACGAGAGCCGCGGCCTCGGCCTCGGTCAGGCCCCAGTTGGCGATCCACAGGCCGGGACCCTGCGTGATGCCCCCGGCGATGAGGGCGTTGACGACGGTGGTGACGGCGGACAGGGACATGTAGATGGCGGGGTGCCGCTGCCCGGGCCGCTTGCCTGACGCGTAGTTGGCGGCGGCGGCCTCGGACCAGCGGGCGACGTCGGCGGGGTGGGCTGCGCCCTGCTCCACGTCGAGGATGTCGGCGGTGGTGTCGGTGGCGCCGGGGTCCTGGCAGATGCGGACCGCGCCAGGATGGGCAGCCCAGTCCGCCGGGGTCCACGGGACGATGCCGGTGCCGGTCGAATACCCGGCGGCCTGCCCGCGGGGCAGGTGCCCGATGTTGGCGTGGATGGCATCAAAGACGGGTGTCGTGGCGATCGTCAAACCTGCCTCCAAATGTGGCCTTCGTCGAGGTAGCCGTGCCAGCTGTCATCGCTCTGCCCGGTCGTGTCGCCTGCCAGCAGGTTGCTGATGCTCGGCCGGATTTCCAGCGAGCCGTCCGGGCACTCGCGGAAGGTGTGCGGCGGGCTGCATACATGGTTGACGCCCCGCGCCCGGAGCGGCGCATCAGGATCGCGGGCGTTGGGCTTGAGGTAGAACACGGCGGGCAGGTCACCGGTCATCCCGACATGGGGGCCGAAGTAGTCACCCGGCCGCTCGATCTCGCCGAAGGACCGGACGCGCCGCCCGATCATCAGATGCCGGCTCCCGCCGCGGCCGAGGGCGGTGGCGGCCCGGCCGCGGCGGGAGGAACAGGGGGCTGGCGCACGCCTCAGGGGCTCTGGCAGGACGCCGGCCGGGCGTCTGCCGCGCCGGTGCACTGACCAGAACTGCCGGCCCCGTTCCCGCCGTTGGTGGGCGGCGACGGGTTAGCGGACGCCGCGGCGGCGGTGCCGGCGATGAGCCCGGCGGCGAGGATGGCCGCCGTGACTGCCTTCTTGATCATGGTTCCTTCCTTCCGGGTTGGGGATCTATCACCTTGACCGTGGAGGACGCTGGCGCCGCTGCGGGTGGCGGCGCCGGGGCGTGGGCCGGGCCGGTGACGTGCCGCCGGACGGCGATGACGCCGCCGATGGCGCTGACCAGCCCGGTGGCGGCGGTGACCAGCGCGGCCAGTTCTGTCGTGCTCATGGCGGGCCTCCTCAGCTGACCGGGGCACCCATCAGCGCGCGCTTGATCCGGCCCGGCAGCTTCTTCTGCAGGTCAGGCGGCCAGAACCTGGGGTCGATGTGCCGGCCGCAGAGGGGCGTCTCGCGGCCGTCGGCCTTGATCACGACGGCCGCCGTCTCACGGCATTCCCGGTTTTGCTCGTGGTAGATGCAGACGCTCATCCCAGTTCTCCTTTTCAGCTGACCGGCAACTTAAAGAAAGCAGCCCACTTCACGAACGACGGCGCGGGCGGCGGCAGCGTCCCGGGGCATCCCAGGCCGCGCCAGGAGACCCGCGCGTCGGAGACGATCTGCACCGCCAGCAGCGTCGCCTTGCGGGTGACCGGGTTGACGGAGATGGGGAGGTCCGCCAGGTGGGCGTAGAACCCGCATGCGCTGCGCTCCGCGTGCCGGACGCGGTGGACCTGCTGGGTGGTGTAGATCAGGTTCGCGGCGCCGATGACGGCGGTGACGGCGAACAGGACGACGAGGGACCAGGCGAGCCGGCGGCTGGCCCGCCGGGCGCCCTCGGTGATGTACGGTTCGCTCGTCATCGCGACGTGGAGCCTCTCGCCGCTCTCCCCCGCCTCGTCAGCGCTCACCGGATGGCCCCTGTGAGGTAGGCGATTGCGGTAGCCCATGCGGCGGCGTCGGCGGCGAGGAAGAGGATTTCACGCCGAATCCGGACAGGATCTTGCCCGCGTGGAAGCCCGCCCCGATGCCGGTCATGGCCAGCCCGGCGGCGATGACCGCGTCGTCGGGGGACGCCGCGGCGAACACCTCGGCCAGGATGATCGCCAGGCCCCCGAACGTGAGGAAAACATCTTTCCAGAGGCTCCATATCGCCTGGGTCAGCCATCGGCTCACTGTCCCCCTGCTCTCCCGCTCTGAGGGCTACTCACGTGCATGTGCATCCGCATGTGCCGTCAGCGTGTGCGTTTCCACCGCGGCGGCGGTTCCCGGCCGGCCCGCAGCCACCTGGCCCGCCACGCGTCGTCCCGCCGGTCGCAGCGCACCGGGCAGGCGGCTGCGCAGGCTGCCGTCCCGCACTTGCTTCCGGGTCTCGCCGGTGTCCGGGTCGATCGCGTCCAGCCAGGCCGTGGCGCGTTCCCACGGCCCGCGGTACCGGACGGCGAACAGCAGCCGCCAGTGCGGGTCGTCACCGCCTGGCATGCCTAGTTTCCGAGCCGTTCGAACAGCGACCCGCGGCAGGTCAGGGTCTGTCCCGTCTGAGCGGAACCCCACCCGCCGAATATCCCCAGGGTGTTGCTGACCGTGGTGTCCCAGGTGATGTTCGTGGAGTCGCCGAGTCCGCTGTACCCGTTGCTGGCGCCGCTGCTGGTGTGGATGACCAGGTTGAACGTGCCTGACCCGCTGGGGCCGGTATTGCCCACCAGGAAGCTTCCCTCGGCCCGGAAGTACACGTTGGCGTTGGACTGCGCGGAGACGGGGATGGCGGCCTGGGCGTTGCCGCCGGACAGGTTCATCGACAGCTGCGTCTGGGTGGCTGACCCGAAGTGGCCGTCGCCCCAGGCGGTGACCCGGTACAGGGTGCCGGCCTGCGCGTCGCCCGCGGGGATGGCCCATGCCTTGGTGAGCGCGCTGAACCCGCTGCCGGTGACGGTGTGCGGGGTGTTGTCGGCCTGGGACGAGGACAGCGGCGCGGCGTACCCGGCGGGGGTCTGCAGCATCATCCGGCCCTGGGTGGAGCCGATCAGGGATGACTGCTGGGTGTACGGGCCGCCCGGGGAGGTGGCGGTGGAGACGATGAGGCTGCCGTCGCGGACGCTGGTGGCGAACCAGGTGCCGCCGGTCAGGGTGTAGCTGGTGCGGCCGGCGAGGGCGAGGTTCCCGAACGCGTCGGTGTAGTTCGCGCTGGTGTCTGAGCCGGTGAGGTTCCCCGCGGCGGGGGTGCCGGAGTAGAGCAGGAGGCGGGCGCCGGTGATGTCGGTGGCGTTGACGATGCCGGCGACGACGATGCCGGAGGCGAGCAGGGCCGCGGTGATCGTCCCGGCGGCGATATTGCCGGCCACGATGGTCCCGGCCCGGATCAGCGCCGAGGTGATCGTCCCGGCCTGGATGGTGGCGGTGCCGTCGAACAGGACCGGCATCCACGCGGACCCAGACCACTGGGAGATCAGCCCGGTCGCTGACGCGATCCACATGTCGTTCAGGTTCGGCGTGGCGGGGGCGGTGGCGGAGATGGTGACGGCGTTCCCGCCGAGGGTGCGGATGGTGATCCCGGAGTTCAGCATGGCCGGGGTGATCGACCCGTCGGGGATGACCGATCCCCCGGCGCCCGGCGCCTGCGAGGTGGTGACGCTGCCGCCGGGCAGCTGCGCGAGCTGGACGGTGCCCGGCGAGAATCCCGTCTCCCACGGCGTCTCGGGGACCGAGTTGAACTCGAACGTCCACTGTTTCGGGCCGAGTGTCTCGGAGTACCCCTGGACCAGCTGTCTCGCCGTGGCGGGGCCGCCGTACGCGGGCATGTTCGTGATCTGGAAGTAGTCGCCGGGCCGCAGCGCGGGGACGGCGGCGAAGTACGCGGCGTTCTGGGCGCGGACCATTTTCAGGGTGACGACGGGGAGCCGGATCTCATCGACGGTGCCGAGGTTCAGGAGCCAGTTCGCGATGCCGGGCATCTGGCTGTCGTCGGCGGCGCTCACGGTCCGGGTGTAGGCGTAGCCGTTGCCGACCCCCGCCGACGGGTTGAGCACCGACATGGCCCCGGCGGTGAGGATGGCGCCCTGGGTGTACCCGGTCCAGTTGGTGACGGTGATGTTGTTCCGGGTGAGCTGGGCGTCGAAGACGGGGGCGAGGGCGGGGTCCAGCAGCCCGGCGGTGTAGGGGAGCACGACGGCGGCGGCCTGGTTTGCCATGGAGGCGCTGGACCGGTAGCCGAGGCCGAACTGGCTGCGGGATTCGAACAGCAGCCCGCAGTCGGTGTCCTCGATCATCTGCAGGAGGCCGGCGAGGGTGTCGTCGACCTGCGGGCCCATCGGCGCCGTGGCGCCCGGCGCGCCGATCGTCTCGGCCGCGATGCCCATCTCGGCGCACAGCCGGGTGAACCGGTCCATGGCCCGCTCGCCCAGGTACCCGTTCAGCGGCCACTGCGAGTTCACCAAGGTCGGCGGGGTGCCGTAGAACACCGCCACGTGCCCCACGGCGGTGTCCATCAGGGCATTCGCGCGGCTGATTTTCACCGCGGAGACGGCACCCACCGTCGCGGAGGTCAGCGTGCCGGATATCGTCTCGGTGACCGACCCGGATCCCGGCTTGATGATGGACAGCGCGAACAGCACGTTCCCGCCGCTGGGTGCCAGCTCGCAGGACACCAGGTACGGCTGGCCCTTCACGCTGGTGGTGGTGGTCCCGGACGCGATCACGGTGCCGCCGGAGTTGCGGAGCTGGATCAGCAGCGTCCCGTTGTAGTTGAGGTACACCTCGAATTTCGCCACGGTCCCCGCCGAGTCGACCTCGGCCAGGTTCCAGTTCGTCGTGCCGCTGGCACTGTCCCCGGCGGCGGGGACGGACAGCAGGAACCGGGTGAAATTGTTCGTCGCGGTCCCCCCGGCGGGCACGGTGAACGTGACCGCCGCCGCGTTCAGCTGCACGACCGCGTCGCTGCCCTTGAAATCGGAGTTCGCGGCCAGGGACAGGCCCGAACCTGTGGCCGCGAACGCCCAGGTCGCCGCGGGCGTGCCCGCGGCTGACGCGAACGGGATGAGCCCCGTGGACCCGGTGCCGTCCTCGCACGGCCAGTACGCCCGCGGGGCGGCTGTTCCCGTCTGGTTCGCGTAGTGGCGGCGGAACGCGGAGCCCAGCGTGGTGATCAGCTGCGACATCCGCTGCCATATCCCCGCCGCGGTGATGTCGCAGTAGATGTCGCGCCCGGAGACATCCCATTTCGGCGGCCAGTCGGTGACCTCGCCGCAGAACCGGTACCCGGTGTAGGCGGCGCCTGTGACGGACTGGGAGCTGACCGACAGCCGCAGCTGCACATTCCGGGTGATGAACGGATACCAGGCGCCGGCCGTGTTCTTCGGGGTGAAGCGGCCGTCGCGGTTGTCCAGGGTCAGGGTCAGCTGCGCGGCCTGCAGCGTGGACGTCCAGTCGGGGCGGCCCATGCTCGTGATCTGCACCGGGTTCCGCTGGTACAGGTACGCGGAGACGTCCGTCCAGGTGCCGCCCAGCAGCAGCTCGGCCTTGACGCCGAGGGGCCTGGCGGGGAAGACGGGCGGCCCGGCGGGCGTGCCGGCCAGCCCGGTGGCGGACGGGGTGACCGTGACCCCGGTCGACGGGGCGCCCGCGCCGCCCCGCGTCCCGGCGGCGGACGGGGTGACCGTGACCCCGGTGGTCCGGGTAACCGCGATCCGCGGGGTTCCGGCGGCGGAGTGACCGATCGTGACACCCGTGGAGGGGCTGCCGGAGAACACGACCGTCGGCGGGCTGTACGCGGCGACGGCACCCTGCCAGGCCACCGAATCACCCAGGGTCCAGGTGAAGTTCTGCGCCGAGCCGGTCAGCGCGTCCGCCGCGGCGAAGCAGGCGAAGATGTTGCCGTCAGTGTCGCGGAACTCCTCGGCCTGCGGCGCGGACCCGGTGAAGGTGATGGTCTCCGGGCTCAGGCTGCTGAAGTCAACGAACCCGCCGAACACCACGCCGCCCGCCGCCGCCGGGGTGGCGCTGCCTGTCGACGCGGATGTGCTGCCCGCGCTGGACGCGGTGTTCGTCGCGTCGGGCGGGCCGGCTTTCATCCCGATGTACTCGATGCCGCCGCCCTGGATGGTGCGGGACGAGCTGTCGGTGACGGTGACCGTGTAAGCCCCGGACGCCGGGAGGGTGATGTTGTTAGCCCGGTAGATGAAGGCGCCGTATCCGCTGGTGCCACCGGTGGTATTGCTGGCGTCCAGCGTGTACGTGACCGGCGTGGTGCCGTTATCCACTACGGACGTGGGCTGCAATGCCGGCGCCCCGGACTGGACGAACAGCAAGATGGAGCTGCCGGCGGCAGGATTGGCCGGCCAGGTGATCGTGCAGGACGTGCCGGACCCGCCGGCGACCTGGCCCAGGTTGCTGACCTGCCCCCGGCCGATCGAGCCGCCGCCCTTGGACCCGGCGGCGGACGGGGTTATCGTGATGCCCGTCGACGCGCTGCCGGACGGGGAGCCCGCGGGGACGGTCGCGGTGAAGATGGCCGCCACCCCGGCGTAGGAACCGGTTTGCGTCACGATGGCCCGGCGGGTCCAGACCAGGCCGAGCCCGGAGCTGTCGGTGATAGTGATATTGGACGCCGCGGTGCCCTGGCAGGACGACATGACGACCGCGGCCAGCACCGCCCCGCCGGGCGGCGTGAAACTGGCGGTGACCAGGGGGCTGGCCAGCCCGGTCACCACCGCCGGGGTGGACGCGTCGATCAGGGGCGAGCCGGACGCTTTCAGCTCGTACGCGACGATGTCGTTCCAGTCGTTAGGCGCCGTCGAGCAGCCCGCCGTGACCGGGGTCCCGGCCGTCACGGTGCCCGTGTATTTTCCTTCCGCGTACGTGTACGCGGTCCCGATCGCCCCGGTATCGGTGATCGAGTTGGACGCCGCCGCCGTCAGCGCCACCGTGTTCCGCTCGAACACGCCGAACAGGATGAGCGACCCGCTGGCGGCCGGGGTGACCGTCACCGTGTCGGCCGCCGGGCCGAACGCCTGCAGCTGCCCGGATCCCCCGCCCGCCTCCGTCACCCCGGTGACGGCGAAGACTTTCAGCGCGCCGCCGTCGCCGAAATTATCAACCGACGCGGTGACCGTCATCGGCACCCCGCCGCCGCCCGCCGAGGTGGTGGTGAATGCCTGGTCGGCGCCGTGCGTGGTGCCGAACGAGTTCGTCGCGTTCAGCCGGTAATGGTAGGTCTGGGAGGCGGTCAGCCCGGCCAGGCTGTAGCTCTCGCCGACGGCCGCCGACCCGGACCCGGCCGACCCTGCCACCGCCGGGACCGCGGTGCCGTACCCGGTGGTGGTGCCGTACTCGAACTGGTACGTCGTGGCCGCGGTCCGCGGGTTGACCGTCCCGTTCAGGACCGCCGCCGTGGCCGCCACCCCGGTCGCCGCGGACGTGATGACCGTGGGCGCCCCCGGGGTGGACGCGAACGCCGCGCTGTACGCGTTCAGGGTCAGCGGGTAGGAGGAGGACAGCGGGATGATGCCGTCGGTGGCCGAGTCGAAATAGCAGTGGAACGCGACGTTGTTGGCGGCGACCCACGCCGCGATGCCCTGGATGTAGTACGGGTCGTCGCCGAGGCCGCCGCTGGTCCCGCCGAGCTGGGTGCCCCACTCGCCCAGCGCGAGGGGCTTGCTGTGCGAGTGCGCGAAATTCGTGATGTCGGTCAGCCCGTACGCCTGCCCGAACAGGGAAGTGGTGGTCGCCGCTGACGGGGCGGGCTGGGTGCCGTTGGCGAACGCGTCGTAGGCGTCGATCCCGATGATGTCAACGTAGGCGTCGCCGGGGTAGTAGTCGGCGAACGGGACCCCGGCCACGACCGCGTTGGGGCACCAGCAGAACAGGAAGTTCGCGCCGGCGACCGCGCGCATCGCGGTGACCTCCTGCGCGAAGGTCTGTGCCCACAGGTTCCGCATCTGGACCGTGCCGCCGCCGGGGGCGGTGCCGCCGATCGAGTCGATGTTCCAGTTGCCGTTGCATTCCAGGCCCATGCGGATGACCGAGGAGCCCAGCCCGTTCGCCACCAGGTTGGCCGCCAGCGCTGTCGCGTGGCTGTTGAACGCCCCGGCGGCCCCGTTCGTCTCCCAGGTCAGCGGGTCGCTCATCGACCCGCCCGCAGTGGACAGCAGGTTGTAGGAGACGATCAGCTGCCGGTTCGACGGGTCAGCCGCCACCCACGCCGTGTACCCCTGCGACGGGTCATTCGCGAACCAGGGCTGCTCCCAGTCGGTCCAGGTCGGGACGTTGGTGTTGAACACTTCCAGGCAGCTGAACGTCACCCCGGTGGCCGTCTGCGCCGCCGCCAGGTTCGTCATCGCCACGCTGCCCGCCCCGGCCAGGACATACAGGGCAGGCGTCTTTGAGTTCGCCGAGATCAGCGGCATCCGGGACCTTCCCGCCAGGAGGGCTGCGCGGCTACTTGTTAGCTTGTGATGTACGCGTCCATCTGAACCGTCGAACCAGCGAGAGAACAAACATACAGGTAGGTGTTCGCAAGCAGGCTGATTACCGGAGTCGTCTCACCCGGAAAGAGGGGGATGCTTCCCCCGGCACCATCGACACCGATAGAACTAGAATAGCCAAACCATACTAGGTCCGTATTGGTGCTCCTGCTTTTAAGGACCACGGCTACGTCGGTGGAGAAATGGCCCCAGCCACCTGCGGTAGTACCGTTGGCGGTGACGGTTTGAAAGGCCGTGGACATTTTATTCCCCTCTGTTTATGGTATTTTGCCATATCCGGTTAGCTTAGGCGGCAGTAAGTGTGGGCGTCAGGAGGTAAGTTCCGGCAGAAGAATAGGTCTGCGAGGCGGGGAGAAGCCCCCCGTCGTAATAGGTCACCCCGGAGATGGCGTCCCAGATGCCCCAGTGGGTGATGGTGGTCGAGGCGGGCACGTTGATGGTGACCTGCGAGCCGGTGACCGCCCCGGCGGAGGGAGCCCCCCAGGTGGTGGCCACCCGCGCGTAGGTGCCGCCGGCCACCTCGTTCGCCCCGGTCGTGCCGGGGGTGGCCGTGTGCAGGCTGATGAAGTGAGCGTTCTTCTGGTTGGTGCCGACGCCGACCAGGGAGCTGAGCGTCTGGTTCAGCTCGGCGACGGTGGCGGAGAATGCGGACAATACGATTACCTCTTTCTCTTCAGATATAATCGCAGGCAGGAACGCGAACGGGCCCGGCGGTGTGTCCAGCACCGTGACCCGGGCCCTGACCGAGAGGAACCTCGGCTATGAGCAAGTCTGCCACCCCCTGCGCCGTGTGCGACCAGCCAACACGAGCCGAGACTGGCGTCTGTCAGCGAACCGCTGAATGCAGGACTGAACACCGACGTCGTTACCGGCAGGCCAAACCCGAGGCCGAGCGTGAACGGGGCCGTCGACGCCGACAGAACAACCCTGAAGGGGTACGTCGCGCGAAAGCCCGACACTACGCAGCTCACCGTGAACAGGTAAAAGAACGTGTCCGCACGTGGCAAACCGCCAATGCTGCCGAGATCAGTGCACGGAGGAGCGACGACCGCGTGAGAAATCCAGAATATTATCGCGTCCAGGACCTGCGGCTAAAGCACGGGATGCGACCCCGGGACTGGGCCGCGCTGTATGAAGCGCAAGCCGGCCTTTGCTACCTCTGCGGCGGTGAACTCGATATGGTAAAAAGCAAGGCGATTGCAGTTGACCATGACCATAGATGCTGCCCCACCAGCAAGTCCTGCATGATCTGCCGACGCGGGCTCGCCTGCTCAAACTGCAATCTAGCGATCGGCATGGTATATGAAGACCCAGCCCGGCTCAGGCGCATAGCAGACGCACTGGAGGCCGCGCAACTGGAAGTCAACCGACGTCGAGCTGCCGTTGGCCAGATAGTAACGCTTTTTGATCAATGAGAACCCCACGCTCTTTGAGCGTCACCGCCGCCTTTAATTTTAACGTGCTTGCGCAGCCAGCCCGTCATGAACCGGTCGAATTCGGAGCCGCCGCCCGGCGCGACCTCGAGCCGGATGATGCCGCCGCCGCCGCGGGCGGGCACGAGCTGCTCCGGCCGGCCGGTCGCGTTGAACATCGGCGGGTTCCACCCGGGCCGCAGCGTCGCCCCCCGGTCCGCCACCAGGGCGCCGCGGGCCGCGCCGAACGGGGCGGCCACCGACGCCAGGAACGCCTCGATGACGTCGGTGATCCCGCCGTAAGTGTGGGTGATGGCGGGCAGCGGCGGCCCCGCGGGCGGCTTCGCCTTCGGGTGCGCTTTGGCTGCCGCGGCCTGCTGCGCCCCGGTCAGGCCGAGCATCTTGCTGACCGCCGCGATCTCCTTTTCCTGCACGGCCCTGGTGTGCTTCCACCGCTGCACGGACGGCGCCAGCGCCCTGGTAGTCCCGGCGGCGCCGATCCACGAGGTGATCGCGGCGTCGGAGCCGGCCAGCTGCCCGCGCCAGTCCCGCATGACGCCGCGTTCATGCACGAGCGCGTCACGGTGGCGGCGCCACCACGCGGCGGCGGCCACGTAATGCCGGTGCTGGCTCGCGGGCAGGGCGGCGCGGGCCAGGGTGGCGTCGCGGGCCAGCACCCGGTCCGCCGCACCGATCTGCGGGCCGACCGGGACGGGTCCCCACGCGGCGCCGTACCCGCCGCCGTGCCGGGCCTGCCACGCCTTCAGGTACGCGGCGCCCTGCGCGCCCACCAGGCCGCCGGACGCATAGCCGTGGCCGGACCCGATCTGGCCGAGGCCGGTACCGAACCCGCGGCCGTTGTGCTTGCCGTAATTCAGCGCCGCGTAGATGTTCGCCAGCGGGTTGGTGGACACCCCGTACAGGAACGGGCCGGTCCCCCGGAACGGCCCGGCGTACGTGCCGAACGTCCCGCGGATCACCTGCATCAGCCCGACGCTCGGATGGCCGGCTATCCAGTTGCTGTCAGTCCTGTTCACCGCGTTCGGGTTGCCGCCCGACTCGGTGAGCATCTGGTAGAGCACGTCGAGGACCAGGCCGCCCGGCAGCCCGAGCATGCCCAGCGCCTTCAGCGTGGTCAGCCGCCACTGGTTGACGCCCGCGCCCGGCACCCAGCCGGTATGCCCGCCGCCGGACGCGGGGCCGACGGCATTTGCCTTCACGGCCGCCTTCAGGTGCGCGAACTCCTTCCGGAGCAGGTCCGCCCCGACGGACCGCGCGAAACCGGCCTCCGCCCCCGCCGTCCAGGGGATCATCCCGGCGATCCCCCCGGACGCGAACCCGGGGATCTTCCCGCCCAGCACCGGCTTGACCGACGGGACCAGGTGGGCGGGCACGACCAGCTCGCCCCTGGACGCCATGATCGGCACGTCATCAGCACGGGGGCCGGTGCCCTGCGTGATCATGCCGCCGCCGGCCAGGGACCGCAGGGAGAACCCGCCGGAGGAGATCGACGCGGCGACCTTCTCGGTGAACGACATGCCGCCGGACCCGGCCGCGTGCACGCCGACGTTGATGGTCTTGCCGGAAGGCAGCCCCCGGATCGCATTGCCGAGGAAATCGACACGCTGCTTGTTGTTATAAAGCTGGCTGGACAGCGGGCCCAGATGACTGAGCCTGAGATTGTCAGCGTGCTGCCCGCCCGTGTTCATCGCCGGGGCGAGGCTGTTCCTGATGTAGCCGGCGAGGCCCTGGATGCCGCCGGACACCTGGCCGACCTCGCCGCGGAGCGGGGTCAGGTTCCTCGTGCGGAGGTTGTCGGAGTGCGCGCCGGCCGCCCGCAGCCCGGCGAGGAGGGTGTTCTGCATGATGCCCGAAAGTCCCTGCACCCCGCCGGACACCCGGCCGACCTCGCCCAGCAGCGGGACCAGGTTCCTCGTGCGGAGGTTGTCGGCGTCGATCCCGGCCTGATTCAGCAGGTGGTCGTACGTCTTCCACGCGTTGATGCCGGCTGCCGCCGGGCCTGCTGCGCCGCCGGTACCGCGGGGTCCCTGCTGTGCCGCCGGCGCCGGGTGGTCCTGCGCGTGGTACTGCCTGAGGTAGATGCCGAGCGCGATCCCGGCGGCTGCGCCGATCAGCACCGGCGTGAGCGTCGTCAGCGCGAACGCTCCCCCCTTCGCCGCGCCTCCAGCTCCGGCCGCTCCGGCGGCGCCGGGAACGGCTGCGCCCGTCAGGGCTGCCCGGATCTCGGCGGCGGCGGCGGCTCCGCCGGTGGTGAACGCGGCCCGCATCGCCGCCGCCGCCTCGGCCCCGCCGCCGATCTCTATGGAGCCGCCGGTCAGCCACTTGACCGCTGCGCCGACGATCTTGACGCCGACCTTCAGCACGCCGAGCTTGTTCAGGATCAGCAGCGCCCCGGCGACCTCGGCCAGCGGCCCGGCGATGCCCTTCGGCAGCTTCGCGACCAGGCCCAGGAAACCGGAGATGACCTTCAGCTCGAGCAGGCCGCCGGAGGCGAGCCCGGGGGCCAGGTTCCCGATCGCCTTCCCGAGGTTCCTGATCAGCCCCCCCACGGCCGGGCCGTTGGCCTTGAACCAGCCCAGGAACGCGCTGATCTGATCGGATGCTTTCTTGCTCCCGGACCAGGTGTCGAACGACGCCGCCCACCCGCCGACCGCGTCAGCCGCCCCGGTCATCAGCGGGGTGAACTTCGGCAGGATCGTGATCAGCCCGTCGATGACCTGGACCATCGCCTCACCCAGGGTGCCGGTGATGCCCGCCCCGGTCTTGCCGAGCCACCCCGCGAACGTCTTGAACGCCTGGGAACTCACCAGGGCGGACACCTCGCCGCCCAGGACGCCCACCGCGCCGGCCATCGGCGTGACAATCAGCTTCAGCGCGGACAGCCCCCCGGTCACGCCGCCCAGCCACGGGGTCAGGGACGACGCGATCACCGGGGTGATGCCCGCCTTGAACTTCCCCCACTGGCCGGTGACCCCGGCGAGCGTCTTAGACAGCTGGATCTGCGCGGGGGACATGCCCGCGTACGCCTTCGCGATCGCGGCCTGCTCCGCCTTGTACGCCACCGCCTTCTTAGCGCCGGAGGCGATCACGGCGTTGTAATTCTCCTGCGCCGTGGTCACCTTCTTGGCCGCGTCCGCGGACGCGGACAGCACCGACTTGGCGACCGCCCCGTACGCGGCCAGCCCCCCCGCCGCGGCGACGAACGCCCCCCCGATCCCGGCCGCCGCCCCCGCGCCGACCCCGCCCAGGGTGGCCAGCGCCGGGATCGCCAGCAGCGCGGACCCCGCCAGCGCGTGGCCCTTCAGCCCGTCCAGCGCCCTGGCCAGCCCGGTCACCTCACCCCTGGCCTTGGCAGTGTCCTTGGACGAGTCCTGCATCGCGTCGTCAAGACGGCGGATCGCCGCGTCAGCCAGGACGGCCCTCGCCGCAACCCGGTCCTCCGCCTCCCCGGTTTGCCGGAGGGCACTGGCCAGGATCTTCGACTCCGCCGCGGTGCGGTTCTCCTTGGTGCCGAGTTCCCCGATGACCGTCTGCAGGACCTTCGCGCCCCGCGCCGCGGCGGCGGCGTTATCGCCGACGGACTTGAACTGGCCCGCCAGAGCCGGGCCGCCCCTACTCAAAAAATCGAACGTGATGCTGGCGGCCACGGCTCTCCTAGAAGAGTGTTATGTGTTGCGGCATCACCGCCTGACGTGCTGCGACGTCAGCGTTGGCCCGCTCGAGGTTGTCAGCGATGATCCTGGGAAGGGCGGGTTCGTCGCCGGTGCGGCCGATAATCAGGTTGCACGCCTGACAGGCAAGTCCGCGCCGGCAGAATGAGCAGGATCGCTTGGGCGAGTGCGCAGCGCAGCCGTGATAGTGCTCAACATGGGTCGTCACCGAATCAAGAGCGTCACCGCACAGGTAACAGCAGCCGCCCTGTACGTCCCAGATTGCCTGCCACGCTGCCTCATCAAGGCCGTGCGCGAGCTTGAGGTGCTGCCTGCGCGATGCGCGCGGATCATCAGGCTTGCGGCGAAGCTTCCGCTGCGCCGCGATCTTCTCGCGGTTCTCCGCGTAATACTCACGCGCATACTCGCGCTGCCGCCGGCCGTCAGCTGCATATCGCTTACGATTCCGGGCGCGGGCTCTCTCGCGGTTTGCCTCAAGCCATTCGCGGTTGTACTGCCGCCGGTCACGCTTAGGTTTAGCCGCAGGATTAGGCTCTGTCACGTCGGACCTCTCGCACAGGTTCGGCCGCGCCCCGGGAGGTTACCGCCTCGCCGGGGTCCTTACGTTGTCCATTGTCGCAGGTCAGCCTGATGTTTCAGTCACTGCGGCTTGACTCTTCAATATAGTCCAGCAACGCCTCGAAGTCGGCGACGCTCAGGTTTTCGTCGATTTCCCACGGCCGGATCCCGAGGCGTTCCGAGAACGCCCCGATGTACCGGTTGCGATCAAATGTGTGCCATCCGGGGCCGACGACGGCTCCGGGGTCGTAGGGCCCGCCGCGGCGGCCTCCTCCTGCGCGGTCTGCGCGGCCTGCGCGGCCGCGACCATCGACTGGAGCATCTCGTTGAGGTCGAAGTCCGTCGTGCCGTCGAGGAGATCGGCGTAGGCGGTGTCCACGTTGCGGCCATCGCGGCGCCAGATGAGGCAGGCGAGCATGCACAGCGCCTTCGCGGACCCGGCCTCCAGGTCGGACTGCCATTCGGCGTACCGCCGCTTGTACACGTCCTCAATCCACAGCGCCTCGGACATGGGCTGCTTCGTGCCGTCGTAATCGAACGTCTCGCCGGCCACTGTCACTTTCAAGGGGCGCGCATCTCCTTTGCTTCGATGTCCCGCAGCACCTGCTCGATCTCGGCGCGGACGCGGGGTTCGGCGTCCCGGGCGGGGCCGGTGAACCACCCGGGTTGCACGGACGGCTCCTCCTGCGTGCGCCACACCTCGCGGTTGCCGTAGACGGGATGGGTGAGCCGGCCCGCGTCGAGGCGGCGGAGCTTGCGGGCCCGCCCGCTGCGCGTGGTGCCGGTGACGGACACGCCGGGGTCGCTGCCAGTGGTGCGGACGTTGACGCCGATCCGCACGTCGGCGTCCAGCTCGGCGGCGTACCGGTTGGGCAGCTTCGGTGACTCTGGCACCAGCCCGGCGCGTATCTCGTCCGGCACCTGGCCTGCGGCGCGGCGCATCGCCTCGGTCAGCTCCCGGACCAGGCCGCCGTCCCCGAGGCGGCGCAGCCGGAACGCGAGCGCCTCCAGCTCCGTCGCGGCATCAGCCATGAGTCCTCCCGGGAACAGGACGAAAGTCCTTTGACAGCTGGGTACACGGCGGGTACATTCCGGGTACAGAAAGGGAGCAAAAATGACCTACACCGATCCCAGCCCGAGTACCCAGCCCGTCCAGTCCGCAGAACCGCCGCGCAGGAAGCGCCACCGGGTCCGCAACTGGATCGTCTTCCCCGCGATCGGCCTTGCCAGCCTGATCACCGCCGCGGGAATCGCCGGCGCGGCCACGTCCGGCGGCACCCGTCCCGCGCCGAAGGCAACCGCGTCCGCCACCTCGGCACCCGCATCGTTCACCGACCAGAACGGCTACGCCTGCGCGACCTCAGCCGTCACCATCTCCGACGGGTTCAGTTACTGCCCCGCCGACCCCGCCGCGGTCCCTGCAGCCAGTAACACCTCATCCGCGCCTGCTCCTGCTGACTCCTCGGCCAGCACCCCCGCCGTGGCCACGCCAGCCGCTCCCGTGATGTCTGCTGCTCAGCAGCAGGCCGTGGAATCCGCGCAGAGTTACCTGTCCCTCGGTCAGGGCTTCAGCAAGTCCGGGCTGTTCAAGCAGCTCACCTCAAGCTATGGCGAGGGCTTCACGGCAGAGACCGCCAGCTTTGCCATTGCCTACCTCCATCCCAACTGGTACGAGCAGGCTATGGAGTCCGCCAAGGGCTACATGGCACTCGGTCAGGGCTTCAGCCGCCAGGGCCTGCTGGAGCAACTGACCTCCAGTTATGGCGAGGGATTCACCGAGGCGCAGGCGGAATATGCCGTCGCCAAGGTTGGCCTGTAGAGCCCGGGCACGTCAGCAACTAAAGGAGGGCCAGATGGCCAAGCTGCGCCTCGAGATCGACGAGGACCTGAGGAACGAGATCCAGGGCTACGCCGGCATCTACGGGATTTCCCTCGCCGACGCCGTCCGGATCCTGCTCCGCAAGGGACTCGGCGCGGAGAACGGCAGCGGACCCCGCCAGCCCGGCTAGGTGCCCAAACCCAGTGGCGTGTACCTCGTGATTGCGGTGGCCGCGCTCCAGGAGGCCTTGAAGGTTGCGGGGCCGCCGACCGCGCCGTCCGCCGACGCGTCGGCGATGATCTGCCCGAACCAGTACCAGTTGTTCGGGAACGCGGTGACGTTCGGGTACAGGTAGAAGTTGCGGGGGATCCCGTCGAGCGCCGCGACGAACGTCTGCGACGAGGCGTCGTCGAGGAACCCGGAGAAGTCCCCGGAGGAATCCGGGAGCCCCGCGACGTACACCTTGTTCTGGTCGCCGAACGCAGTGACCTCCGACTTGTCCGTGACCTGGTTGACGGACCAGGCCGCCTGGAACGGCAGCGGCGACGCCGCCGCCGACACCCCGGCGGTCTGCGTGACCCCGAAATAGACCCTGCCGTTCCTGCCATGATCGCGGCTCACTTGCTACCTCCGTGGTTGTTTGCCGAGCAGCGACAGCAGCCGCTTCGCCGCGTTGGTGAACGTCCGGTCCGCGATGGCCGCGCGGGCCTTCAGTGCAGCTTCCGCGCGTTCATCTGGATGGGCGAGCGCCCAGCGGATCTGGCCGGATGCCTCTTCCGGGGTGGTGAAGGCGGGCAGCATGGGGAAGAGCTCGTCCGATTCGGGCCTGCTGTCGCGGGCGAACCACAGCCCGCACGCCGCCTGCTCGATCTCCCGCGGCCCGCACGCGTATGCCTGCGCGTCCCAGTCCGGCTCCGCCTCGCGCCGGTAGAAGTTGATCCCGCACGCCGCACGCCGGTACAGGGCGGCCGTCTCGGCGTTGTCCACGCACACGTCCGCGTCGGCGTCGCGGGACAGCAGGTGCCCGCGCAGCGGCGAGTCCGCGGCCAGGCGCCCCCAGAATCCGCCGAGCGCGACCCGCAGCCCGGCCAGGTCCATCTGCTCGAGGAACGCGACCCGGCTGGGGAACCCGGTGCCGACGAACGCCAGGTCGTACTCCGGCTCCGTCCCCGCAGGCGCCGGGTAGTGCACCGACGGGCGGTAGGAATGCGGCATGTACTCCGCCACCGGGCTGGCCGCCCGGTACGCCTCAATGCCAGCCGGGTCGTTGACCAGGCTGATATCGGCGAACTTCGCCATCTGAAGCTGCTGCCCGGCCTGGTACGGCGCCTCGCTGAACAGCATCACGATCGTGTGGCCGCGGGACCGCATGACCTCCAGCACGGACGCGGGGGTGAAGAACGCGGACACGCACAGGACGACGCTTGGCCACCATCTATAGCACGCGCCGAGCAGCAGGTCGCCTGTGGCGAGCCCGACGGCCTGCTCGGTGGTGAACGCCTTGCGGGCCGGCCGGCGCCCTTCGCTGTCGGGTGCGGCCCCGGTCTCGGGCATGAGCGCCGAGTCGAAGACCTGCAGCCGCGCGTCGAGATTGTATTCCATGACCTCTTCGCCGAGGCCGCGCAGCGCTTCTACCCATCCGACATGCATATCGGCGACACTGAAGTTGGGCTAAAGGCCCTGGGTGGATAACCAGCCAGCGCATAAAGACATCACCTCCTCACGGTAAAATGGGGGGAGGTGAGCGGTCCGGCCGCGCGAGCCAACGCAACGGCCGGACCTGACCGCATCGGAGGTGCGGCTGTGATCGATCCTACTGAGCGATGGCTTCCCGTCCCCGGCTGGGAAAGCTTCTACGAAGTCAGTGACCTTGGCCGGGTACGGAGCCTGCCACGGGTCACCGCGTCCGGTATCCGCGGCGGCCAGTTGCTGCGGCCCGTACCCAAGAACCGGCACGGGCATCTCAGGGTGTCCCTTACCCGGGCCGGTGAACGCATGTACCGGGATGTGCACTGGCTCGTCACTCGCGCATTCCTCGGCCCGTGCCCGGACGGTCAGGAGGCTAGGCATGGGGCCGGCCGGACATCCGATAACCGCCTCGTCAACTTGTCTTATGGCACCAGAGCCGAAAATTCCCGGGATAAGGTCAGGGACGGCGTTGACGCCCGGGGCGAACGGAGCGCAGCGGCGAAGCTCACCTGGAATGCCGTCAGGGATATCCGCCGCCGTTATGCGGCTGGCGAGTCGCGGCGTGCGCTCGCGCTGACTTTCGGGGTGAGCGTCCCGAATATCGGCCGCATCACTCGCGGCGAGACGTGGCGCGAGTAGCGGTCATCGCCCGCTGGCCATGACCCTGCCGGGAACACCCTGCCCGTGCGATGGCAGGGATACCCCATGTCGCACCACGGGGCTTGGGCGGAGGTGCGGCTAGCCGTCGGAGTCCGTACCCTCTCACCGGCAGGGCCGTGGTTCCGAACATCATAAGACTCAGTTGCGGGTCTCGCGTTCGGCCCGGGGTGGATCAGCAGCCAGCGCATTACACTCCCGGGCATGATGATGAATGACGAGCGGGTCCGGGACTACGTGGCCGGGCTGCTAGACGCCAGCGGCACGTTTACCGGCACGTTCAGCTCCGATGTTGATGTCACCGCGCTGCTCGGCCCGGTCCCCGACCTGATGCCCATCGAGATCGACACCGGCGACCAGCCGAACCCGGCCGCGGGTTTCCTGACGGCGCTCACGGTCAGGATCGGCGACAATGAGCGGGTGCTGCCGGTCGACCACGTTGACCTGCTCGGCGGCAACCGGGTCCGGGTGTGGGTGCGGCGTCAGCCCCACGGCGCGGAGTAGGTGACCCGGTAGGCGACCATGACGGCGACCCCGGCGGAGCCCTGCCGGGTGATGAACCGCCCGTCGGACGTGCCGTCGAACGTCAGGTGCGTGACCTGCGCGGCCGCGGCCGCGTCCTCGGCGGCGGCCAGGAGCACCTTGACGCGGGCGCGGCGGCCGGGCATGTCGGTGACATCACCGGTCTGGGAGACGATCAGGCACTGGACCCAGCCGCGTTCGCCTTTCCCGGTGTCGAAGTCCTCCCAGTCCTGCAGGTAGTTCCCGGCCAGCGCGGCGGCCTGCAGGGTGCCGTCCGCGGCCATCGACGCGTCGTGGCCGACGATGACGAAGTCCGGGTCGGCGGCCGAGGTGGGCTGCGGCCCGTCGTAGACGGGCACCCCGGCCAGGCCGGACGCGCTGGCGTAGGCGGCGAGGAGCGCGGTGACCGCGTCGGCGAACCGGGTGGTGCTCACCGCGCCCGCCCTCCCGGTAACATGTACCTATGCCTAAACGGTATCGATATAGACCGTCCCGCCCGCCCGCCGAGCGCTTCTGGCCGAAGGTCAACAAGAACGGCCCGGTCCCGGCATACCGTCCCGAACTCGGCCCGTGCTGGCTGTGGCTGGGCTACTGCCGGGACGGCCGTTACCCGTGGATGTACTACGAGGGTCGCCCTCTTGCGGCGTACCGGGTGGCCTACATCCTGCTTGTCGGCCCGATCCCCGAAGGGCTGCACCTGGATCACCTGTGCCGCGTCACATCGTGCGTGAATCCGGCTCACCTGGAACCTGTCACCCAGCAGGAGAACAACCGGAGAGCCTTCGAGGCGATCACACATTGCCCGCAGGATCATGAGTACACGCCTGAGAACACCGGCCGGTACCGTAATGGCGGCAGGTACTGCCGCATCTGCAGCCGGGTAAAGGCCGCCCGCGGCAGAAGATCAATAGCGCAACGGAAGTGTGAGCATTGCGGCCAGCCCTACAAACCCGGCGACTACCGGCAGCGCTTCTGCAGCCGCGTCTGCTCACGACAGGCTCAGCTGGTCAGACAAAAGCTTCCGAGATAAAGGGCACGCCTCCGAGTGAGCCGTTGAGGAGCTCGGCGGCCCGGTTCGGGATGGCGAAACCGAATCCTGGCGGGGTCACCATCTCCCCGCCTCCCATGGGCATGGCGGCGGGGCCGCGCTGGGCGTCCCAGAGATTCTGCAGGACGATCCGGGCGAAGCTATTGAACGCCGCCGGAACGCTAGTGCCCCACCCGGCGACGTAGGTGACGTACACCTCGGGCAGCCAGGCGAAGAACGGCCCGTAGAACGGGAAGCCGAGCGGCCTGCGGATGAGTCCCGCGTTGACGTCGAGTTTCAGGCCGCCGCTGATGTCGATCGGGGCCCCGCCGGCGCCGGTGACCTGGGTGACGGAGACCAGGGGCCGCTGCCGGACGGCGATCACGGTCTGCCCGGACAGCAGCTCGGCGCGCTCGGCAGTGATGACCCGGTTGACCAGGGGGCCGCCGGTGGCCTTCTCCAGGCTGGACTCGATCGTGGCGATCCAGGACTGGATCTCGCTGTCGAACGTCGTGGTGGCCTGCGGGATGTTCAGGGTGTCCTTCGCGTCGCCCAGCGGCAGGACCGCGGTCTCGAACGGGTCGAACACGTCAAAGTCGCCGAAGGCGACGCCTGCGCCGGTTCCGGTGGTCGTGGCGGCCCACTGGTAGTGCCCGGTGACGGTGAGATCGGCTGCCGGGATGTCCTGGTGGTACAGGCCGAGGCCGTCATGGGCGGGGGCGCTGTAGGTTCCGGTGGTGAGCATGGTGCCGTCGGCCTGGGCCAGCTTGACGACGATGACGGGCGTGCTGTCGACGAGGCTGTACGTGCCGTCCGCGTTGCGCTGCCTGACCGTGACCGGGATGGTGACTGGCTGGCCGGCCGGATAGCGAGACACCTGTCACCGCCCTTTATTGTGACCCGTTATCCGTTTGGCTACGGGTAGACTTTCGATATGGGAGCGAACGGATCAAAACGGCAACTCACGGGTGAGACATTCGGCCGCTGGACGGTTACCGCACCCGCTGCTAGCCGTCGCCAGCCCGGCGGCCAGATGGCTGCCTACTGGTTTTGCCGCTGCGAATGCGGCACGGAACGCGAAGTCTGTGCAGGCAATCTCCTGAACGGCCTCTCAACAAGTTGCGGGTGCCGCAACCGCGAGGTGACTGCCGAGCGCGTCCGCGTGATGGCCAGCACCCACGGAATGTCACACGATCCCGAATACCGCCCGGCATACATCTCCTGGTGCGCGATGCGCCAGAGAGTCAATGACGTGAACCGCCCCGGTCGCGAGCGTTACGGCGGCCGCGGTATCACGATCTGCCCCCAGTGGGACGACTTCGCGGTCTTCCTCGCCGACATGGGGCCACGGCCGGCGGGTAAGACCCTGGACCGCTGGCCCGACAACGATGGTCCGTACTCGCCAGAGAACTGCCGCTGGGCTACGCCAACTGAACAGGCGAACAACCGCCGGTCACGTTTGAGGGACGGCCGCGTCCGGCTAACTAACGCGGAGGTCCAGCGGCGCTACAGGGAACGCAAGCGAGCCCAGGCAGCGGACTAGCTGGGGCACCCTGGGGGTACCGGCTCAACTCGGCCCTCCCGTCCGCTGGTCGGTGGCTGTGAGCGTCCCGGACGCCGCCGTGGCGGCCGTCAGCGCGCTGCTGGCTCCCGCCGCGGTCAGGACGGCGCCGGGGACGTCTGCGGCGGTCAGGGCGCCGACGGTGAACGGCGGCGGGGGCGGGATGAACGGCGCGCCGCTGATGACCGTGGTCGTGGGCGGCGGCCGGAGCTGGGTCATCACCACGACCGGCCGCGGCGTCGTCAGGACCGGCGGGTCGGCGAGCGTGTTACGCAGGATGACCGGAGGCTGCGCCGCGGCCAGCTTGACGGCGGCAGCGACGATGACCGGCTGCGGCGTGGCCGCCGCCGCTGCGGCGGGTGCGGCAGGGTTCGCCGAGATGACCGCCGCCTGCGGTTTCCCCCAGCCGGTGACCGCCGTGGCCAGGACCACCACGGGCGCCGATGTCGTCAGGACCGGGGCGTCGGCGAAGGAGCCGCGGGAGATGACCGCCGGTCCGGGCGGCACTGCGGGAGGCTGCCGCCACATGACCAGCGGCGCCGGGGTGGCCGTAGCAGGGGTGAACGGCGCCGAGGAGACCAGCGGCGGCCCCGGCCTGCCGAAACCGGGCGTAGCCGCGGGCCCGGTGACCAGCGGCGCCGGGGTGGTCAGGACCGGGGCGTCGGCCAGGGAGGACCGGGAGGTGAGCGCCTGCTGCGGCGGTACGGCTGGCGGCTGCGCCGCGATGACGACGGCCGCCGGGGCGGCCTGCGCGGGCGCCGCGGCGCTGACGGCCGGCGCGGCGGTGATGACCGCAGGTCCCGGCTGCCCCCACCGGGGAGTGGCGGCGGCCGGGATGACCGCCGGCGCCGGGGTCGCGAGGTCCTGCAGCGACGACCGGGCGGTCAGGCCGGCCGGCGGCTGCCCGAACCCCGGCGTGGCCGCGGCCTGGATGACGTGCGGCGCCGGGGTCGTCAGGACCGGCGCGTCCTGCAGGCTGTTCCGGCTGATGACCGCGGGGACCGGGATGCCCTGCCCGGCGGTGACCGCGAACGCCAGCCGGTCCCGCGCCCCGGAGATGACGACCGGGCCCCGCTTGAGCAGGTCCGGCGGGTCGGCCAGGCTCCCGCGGGAGATGACCGCCGGGGCGGGCTGGCCGCGGCCGAGCTGTGCCACGGCCGCCTCCTAGCCGGTCAGGTCAGCGTGCCCAGCAGGTAGCCCGGCTGCCCGCACGCCTTCAGCCGGTAGGCCACCTGCCGGTTGGCGCCGTCGATCACCAGCGTCTTCCCGTCCAGACTCACGTCCGGGTGGCTTCCGCCCGCGCGGATCTGCCGGATCAGGCCCTCGCTGATCGCCACGACCGGGTCGGCGCGCTCCACGAACACCCGGCCGTCCGGGTCCTGCGGGCTGCGGATGACGTGCAGCAGGCACTGCCCCGGACCCGGCGTGGCGACCTCGCGGATCAGCTCAGCCACGCCGCGCTAGCACCTTTCTGCCCAGAAAGTCGCCGTGCAGTTCACCGCGGCGGGCGCGTTGCAGCGCATCGTGACGCCCGCCGACACGGGCGTGTCGTGGGTGGACCCGAGCGGCCAGTCGTAGATCACCAGGCCGCCGTTCGGGGTCAGCGTCCACCGGTCATAGGACGACAGGATCGTCGGCTCCGTCGTGGAGTTGTAGAACCCGGTGAACCCCGCCGCGATCGCGCGGCCGTACACCTGGGTGATGCTGCTGTTGCCGTTGCTGTTGGCCGTGCCCGGCGTCGAGTTCGACGCCAGGGTGTTGTCGCACATCTCCACCATCACCGGCACCGCCGACGCGGTCACCCCGTCGAACCCGACCCGGATCTTGGTCAGGTCGATGCCGAAGGTCGCCGGGGCGATGAGCGTCAGGACCGACTTCACCACACCCGCGGACAGGGGGACGCCGGCGGTTCCCGCGACGCCTGTCGTGATGCTGTATCCGGCCTTGGCCATCGCTGGCCCCTTTCCGTTGTTACCAGTTGGCTGCCTGCATGACCGCTGCCTGCGGGACCACCAGGACCACCGGCCGCACCGCCGCCGCCACCTCGGTCACGCCGATCGCGAAGTCCATCGCGTCGAGCGTCGCCAGGGCCGCGGTCCCGACCGTGCAGGTGGCCCCGCCCGGCGCGGTCAGCCCGGTACCCCAGCCCATGCCGTAGACGCCGCCGTTCCCGGACAGCGTGGGGCACGGTGACGGCCAGTTAGCCAGCCCGGCGGGCGCGGTGGCGATCAGTTCCGTGCCGGACAGCGCCGCGTTCTGCCCGCCGTACCCGAAGATGGTCAGGTCACCCGCGCCGGGGGCCGGGGACAGGGTGGCGTCGGGCAGCGCCGCCGTGTACGTCGCCTGGGTGTGCAAGGTGTAGGTCACCGTGCCGGCGCCGGCCGTCGAGCGGATGACGATCAGGTCGAACTCAGCCCAGGTGTTCGCGCCGAACGTGACCGCGAACGTCGAATCGCTGGTCGCCGAGCCGGGTGCCCCGGCGGCGACCCGGTACCCCGTCCAGAGCTTGTCGTGGCCGGCGTTCCCGCCGCCGGACGCCTGATTCGACAGGGCGGTGAACCCGGCGACCGAGCAGGTGGTGGCCGCGCCGCCGGTGGTGTTGTTGATGGCGACGGCGATGAAGTCGCCGCCCTGCACCCCGGCCGGGAGGGTGACCGTCCCCGTGGTGGCGCCGTTGACCGTGTTACCGGCGGCCTGCCTGCCGACGAACGACCAGGACACCGGCGCCCCGCTCTCAGGTCAGCATCGTCGTCTTCATGTGCCCGGCCCGGCGTTTGCGCAGCACGGCCAGGCCGTACCTGTACGTGATCTCCTCCACGTCACCGTCCCGCCTCAGCAGCGGCAGCAGCCCCGCCACCGCGGTCAGCATCGAGTCGTCGTAACCCGGCCAGCCCAGGGCCACCATCCAGTCCTCGACCACGTAGAAGCCGCCCGGGGCCACCAGCGGCCACAGCAACCCGAACGTCGCCGCGGTGAGCTTCCCGTCGTGGGACGCGTCGTCGACGACCAGGTCCCACGCCAGGCTGTAATTGCCGAGCAGGACGAACAGGCCCGGGTCATCCTGGCGGGCATGTATTTCTATACAGCCCTCGGGCCACCGGCACCCCGGGTTCACGTCGACCCCGGCGACCGTGCCGGCGGGGAACAGGGCCTGGAACAGGTCCAGGCCGTGACCATCCTGCACCCCCACCTCGCACACCCTTGCGGCCGGGCCGAGCTCCGCGGCGATCCGCAGATACGCCGGGAGGTACCCGTGGGTGACCTTGTCGGTCGCGAACCTCACGCGAGCTTCCCCAGCCGCGCCAGCCCGGCCGCGTGCCAGTCATAGCCCTCGCCGCCGCGTTTCAGCTCCCGGACCGCGTACCTGATCTCTTTCTCCAGGTAGCACAGGCGGCACAGCCACAAGGCCGGGGACTTATCCATCCGGCCGCACGGGCACGGCTCGGTAGCATCCCAGATGCTCATCTGATCACCGGGGCGGGCCGGGCTCGACGGCGGCCAGGCCCTCCGCCATCCCCGCCTCCACCCACCCCTGCGCCGGCTTGCGGGCCAGCAGGAACACCCCCGGCGACGCCGGATCCGGGTCCGGCTCCAGGCGGAGCACCTGCAGGCCGCACGCCGCCGCGACCGCGGCCATATGATCCACCGAGTACCGCCAGCAGTCCACCGGGTGCGGGTGGAACGGGAACCCCTCGCTGCGGGTCGTCAGCAGCAGCAGCCCCCCCGGCGCCAGGATCCGGGCCATGCCCGTGACCGCGCCGCGCCAGTCCAGGGCATGCTCCAGCATCTCCAGGCACACCACCACATCCGCGCTGTCGTAGCCGAGGACCCAGGGAAGCCGCTCCGCCGGCAGCGGCAGGTCCACCCCCGGGCCGTCCCGCTCATCGGTCCCCAGGTACCGCGCCGGGCCCATCGCCGTGATCACGTCCCGGACGCTGCCGTTGACGTTGTACGCGCCGACTTCCACGACCCGCCGGCCCTTGACATCCGCCTCGGACAGGGCCGTCGAGCCGAACTCGTACGCGGACGGGTGCACTCAGGTGCCCTTGCCGGACGCCGGCTTCGCCGCGGGCCTGGCGGGCGCGGGCTTCGCCTCCGGCTCGTCGGGGACCTCGGCGATGACCAGCCGCCACGGCACATCCGGCGGCAGCTCACGGTCCTCCGCGAACTGATCGCCCGGCGCGTACAGCACCTCACCGCCCGGGCCGTGAACCGGATGGGTGACCTCCTTGACGATCCTGCGCGCCATCATCGTCTCCCTGCCGGTAGCTAGTTAGCATTGGTGCATGCCCTTGACCGCTGAGCAGCGCCGCATCCGCGCCCGCAACGCCGCCGACGCCCGCCACCATCCCGGCGCCGATCCCGAAGATCTCGAACGGGAGCGCACCGACCGCGCGATCGACGAGATCGTCAAACGCGCACCGCGGATGACCGATGAGCAGGCTAAGCGCATCGCGCGCATCTTCAAATATGCGGACCCGCGGATACTTTCCGCGCCAGATAGTGACTGATCAGCGAGCCGCGGCCTCATAGGCTTTCTCCCAGCGCACCCAGTGCTCCTGGATCGTGTACCCGGCCGCCAGCGCCCTGGCCTTCGCGCCCATCTCCTCCCGCGCCGCCGCATCGTTGATCAGCTCGGTCAGCCGGGCCTGCCACTGCTCCGGGGTGCGGACCAGGTACCCCGTCTCCCCGTCCCGGACGAACTCGCGGTACGGCTCGGAGTCCTGCGCCACGACCGGGATCCCCCGGGCGGCCGCCTCCAAACATTTCAAATACGATTTCGATTTATTAAAAGGGATGTCCGCCAGGGGCGCGATCGCGATGTCGAAGTCGATGGCCTTGTAGTAGTCACCGACGTCATCCGCCCAGGGAGTGAACCGGCACCGGGACCGCAGCCAGGGTGCCTTGATCCACTGCATCGGCGAATAGTCCACCCCGATCCAGTGCATGTCCACATCCGGGTGCGCGTCGAGGACGTCGCGGAGCGGGTCCTGGATGACGCACAGGTCGATCAGGTGCGACGTGCCGCCCTGCCACCCGATGGTCACCCGGTCCCTGCGCTTGCGCGGCATCTCCAGCAGCCCCGCCTTCACGTAATTCGGCAGCACCACGATATTGGAATTGAACGGGGCGTACAGGTCCGCCAGGTACGGCGTGGACACGGTCACCATCTCCGCGCGGCGCAGGCAGTACCGCACCGACTCCGCCGCCCGCGGGTCCGTGGTGAACGGCAGGTTCGACGTGTCCGTGGTGATCAGGTCATCATCGGTCTCATGCACCCGGGCGACGTGCCCGCCGAGCCGGTCGAACAGCCGCGTTCCCAGCGCGAACGTCGGCCGCTGGAACACCAGCACGTCGATGTCCTCCACGTCCGCCGGGGTCGGGTGCGGCAGCCTGGCGCCCGGCGCCGGTATGCCGAACACGTGCCGCGAGTTCGCGGTCAGGTGCCTGAACGGCTGGTACAGCCGGTGGTACCCGGACCCGTCCGCCTGGTAGGGCATCCCGACGATCGTCAGCGTCCGGTCCGCGGCCCCGCCCGCCGCGGCGGGGCCGGGGACGATGCCCCACGCCAGGTGACCGGTGACCCCGGCGACCCCGAAGGCGTCCGCGACCTCCGTCACCCCCCACCCGGGGTGGCCCGTCGCCTCGCCCCGCCCGTAGTCGTGGAACGCCACCCACCCGCCCGGCCGGACCAGCGGCAGGACGAGCGTCAGATCCGCCGCCACCGCCGCCGCGTCATGCTGCGCGTCCAGGAACACCCCGTCGAACAGCCGCCCCTCCCGGGCCAGGGCGGGCAGCACGTCCTCGAACCGGCCCCGCCGCGCATCGACCTTGGCCGCGACCCCGTACCGGGCCAGGTTTCCCCGGTACGCGTCCCACGTCCCCGCCTCGCCCAGGCCAGCGTCCCGGTCCCAGTCCGCCGTCCCCGCATCCCCCCGGTGCCAGTCCACCGACGTGACCCGCCGGGCCGCCTGCGCCAGGACCACCGTGGAGAACCCGAACCACGCCCCCAGCTCGAGCACGTCACCGCCCCGCGCCAGGGTCGCCAGCCGGGCCGCCTCCTCCGCCGTCACCCCCGTCGGGATGTCATCCGGGACCGTCACGGTCATCCCCGCCATCAGGTGGTGCTCCGGTCAGGCGGCGGCGGCGCATCCGGCATCTGCGTCGACGGCGCCCCCGCCGGATCCCCCGCAGGATTACCCTGCCCGGAGATGTTCGCCAGGTAATGATCCTGCCGCTGCTGCGCCGCCGCCTCCCCCGCCGCGTGCACCGCCCCCGCATCCTGCTCGCTCACTGAGCTTCGCCCTTTCTCGCAGAATGGCCGCACCCGGAGGTGACGGCCATCCCGCAGGATTCCTCTTGCTTCTGGAGTAAAACCAGGACCGGCTTATCTCAGCAGGTCATCAGCCGACCGTGAGTAGCCGGAATGCGTTGGTGGAACTTACACCTGAGCCACTCCGCCAATAATAGAACCAGCCTTGCTGCCCCTTGGGCGCTCCGGTGGAGCTGTCTTTGATCATGGGCTCGAACAGCATGCTGACCCCGATGCGGTCCGCGATGATGAAGTGGTCCCACGCGCCGAAGATGAGGGCGGCGGACCCGGTGCCGGTGGCGGCGGTGCCGGTGGTGCCGGTGGCGGTGGTGACCGACGGGGATTCCTCGATGACGTGGTTGAGGAGCCGGGACGGGGTGCCATCGCCGAGCGTCGCCCAGAACGAGGATCCGGCGCCGGACGGGGACAGGCCCCGGACCTTGTTGATGGTGCCGATGTTCCCGACGAACCCCACGGAGGGGTTGAGCCGGAACCGGGGGCCGAGCGCGGCCTCGAGGTTGTAGATGTCCTGGGCGACGTACGGGCCGCCGGGAGTGCCCAGGACGACCCGCTGCGCGGTGCCCAGGCTGAACGCGATCCCGGACGGCGCCCCGGCGTTCAGCGCGGTCCCCCCGGTCCCCGCGGCGAAGTTCTGCTCCTCCAGGATGTCCTTGCCGTCCTGCAGCAGGCGGGGGAGCTGGTCAGCGAAGTTGGTGTCCTCGTTCGCCTCGAGACTCCCGTAGATCCACGCGGCGGCCTTCTTCACCCCGATCTGGATCTGCCCGACGCCGGAATAGGCGGCGGTGGAGGCGCTGGCGGCCTCGTCGAGGTAGGCGGCCTGCACCCCGGCCGAGTTGACCCCCTGCCACGCGTTCGTCGTCGTCTGCTTCACGCTGGCCAGACGGCGGTACGGGTTCGTCGTCCCGTCCGTGGTGAGCACGATGGTTGGCGCTTTGTTACTCACGCCCAGGCAGGGCGCGGGGCTGGTCATTTCTGCCAGCCTCTCCGCGTCTCCGCGGAGGCCAGACTATATCTTTATCCCACTTGTGCCGTTTTGAACTGCTCCGCCAGGCCGGCCAGCGCCCGGAGGGTTCCGGGGTTCTCGTCTACCATGCCAAGCGCCAGGTTGCACCGATAGCACAGCAGCGCCCGGACCTGGCCGGACTTGTGGCAGTGGTCGATGCACCAGTTCTTGCGCCCTGGCTGGTCCGTCCCGCATCCTGCGCAGCGACCGCCCTGGCTGGCCAGGAGCCGGTCATGCTCCTCCTGGGTTAGCCCGTACCTGCGGAGCCGTCGCCGTTCTTCGATATCGCGGCTGCGCTCGCGGCGGTCAGCCCGGCAGTTGTCACAGACCGCCAGGCCGGGTTTGCGGACCGTCTCGGAGAGGGCGGCCTGGCACTTATGGCAGCGCCTGACGCCTGTCCGGTCCCGGCTCCGGGCCACATCCCGGGCGGCCCTGCATTCTGGGCAGTAGCGGGGCAGCGGACCTGCCCGGCGTACCTGAATGCGTGCCCCGCAGGACTCGCATTTGGTATCCGGGCGTTGCGGCCGGGGCTCGTAGTGGCGCTTGGCCCTTTCGCGGCTCAGGTGACGGCGCCACTGGATCTGGCATTCCATCTTGCAGGTCTTGTCGACCTGCCGTCGCGGGGTGAACATCTCCCCGCAGATTACGCACTCTCGGTCCGGCACGAACCAAGAGTACAGGATGACTGGAAGTGGGATATCCCGTACATAGTCGTTGAACCTTCTTGTCGGGGCGGACCCAGGCAAGCTCGGCTGCTGATTATCCCTACCGGCCGCTTCTCAAACCGTCGCGCTCACGCTTTCGCGTCACGCTGTGGTGCGACCGTCTATCAGGACGTTCCAGCAATTCTCGGGATTTTCACTAGCACCTTACGGTGCTAGGCGACCATTTGATCGAGCGTGAAAGGAACCATGTAGCCGCCCTGGGCCAGTACCAGCGACAGCGCCCCGGCGGCACGCTGCACGCCCTCCCCCAGCGGGTCGTTGAGGTAGTCGCGGAACGCCTCGTAATACTCGTCGTTGCCGAACATCAGGATGTGCCGGGCGATCTTCGGGTCCGAGGTGGCCTTGCGAGTGGATTCCTCCGCGAACTCGTCAGCCAGCCGCCCGGCCCGGTTGCAGTATTCCACCGCGGTCTGCGCGCGGGCGACCATGTCGCTGCCGGTGACCAGGTGCCGCTTGACCTGGTCCAGGTCGCCGAACGGGTCCGGGCGCATCATGAACTGCGGGGAGCGCCCCTCCCACCGGCCGGGCCCGCCGCCGCCGTCACCGGGTTCGCGGTTGGCCGGGTCGGCGGCAGCCTTGCGGATCAGCTCCAGCTCCTCCATCCGCGATACGATCTTCGCCCGGTCCTCGTCGAGTTCCTTCCACCGGGACACCAGCGTGTCCCGCATGTTGCCGTCCTTGTCCTCGGTGGTGTCCGGGTCCGAGGCGATCCGCTCCAGTTCCTCGTGGATCGTGTTCTGCTCGCGGATGATGTCATCCAGGGTTGCCATTTGCTACCACTGACTCCTCAGGGGTCCGATACCGGTCTCGCGGCACATCTCCTCGATGCGGAGCGCGAGCAGCCGGTGGGCGTGATACCGGGGAGTCGAGGTCACGTCTTCGGGCGTGCCGCCGGCGGCATCCCCCTCCATTGCGGGGGTGCTCTCCTCGTCCTCGGGCAGGTCAAGTTCAAGGTCCCCGGCCGTGCCGGGCAGGGCCATGCGGACGCCGAGGAACTCAGCCCCGGTGTACGCGCCGTACAGGACCGGGCCGTACTCCCGCAGCCCCAGGGCCATCCGCCGCACCGTCTGCAGCACCCCGTTGCGGCCGCGGTACTTGTCACCCGGGCCACGGAGCTCCGGGTCGGACCGGTGGATCCCGCCGACGAAGGACTGCCCGGTGATGCGGCCCTCCCGGATGTCGTCGAGGATCTCCTCGGCGAAAGGCTTCTTCGCGTACTCGGTGCGGGTCAGCAGCCCCCGCCCGTCAGGGCGGATGTCGAGCGCCTTGCCGATGGGCCGCTGGAACTCCGGGGCGGGGACGCCCTCCATCGTCTTGCCGTGGTTGAACAGGACGCGGACCGCGCCGCCGAACCCGCCGCGGGACCGGGCGATCTTCGCGAGGACCGCGTCGAACGCCGACCGGTCGATGACCTCCGTGTAGTGGCCTTGGGCGTCGTGGATCTCGGCGGGCTCGTCGAACACGGTGGCGTACGCCTCGACGACCCGGCCGGAGGGTTCCCCGTCGGCCGCGCGCATGACCCGGATGTCATCCAGCGGGTAGTAGCGGAAGATCTCACCCGCGGCGCGCGCGGCGCTGCCGCCGCTGCGGGCCTTGCCCGCCAGCTTGCCGAACGCGGCCTTGCCGTACCGCTTCCGCCCGATGTACGCGGCGAGCGCACCCGGGTCCGTCGCGCCCTTCGCGGCCAGCGACGACTTCAGCTTCGCGAACCGCGCGCCGGTGCCGAGCTTCGGCGCGGCGCGGGACGCCTGCTCCCCGGCGGCCGGGGTCATGCCCATGGCCTTCTCCGCGGCCTCCATGTGGGACACGCCGAGGCCGGTCAGGTCCGGCAGGTCGGAATGGTCGCCGTCCCAGGAGCTGTCCAGGCCGTCGGCGTCGTAATCGCCGGATGCCGGTGTCGTCACTGCGGACCTCCTGGTCGATTGCTTCTCCATGGCCGCGTGCGTGGCCGGCCAGATGCCCAGCGCGGCGTGATGACGCTCAGCGCAGAACCCCTTCGCCCGCTCCGGGTCCATGTGCGCCTCGTCCACCGCCAGCCGGACGCAGCGGTCAAAGTCCCCGCCCTCCGGCGGATCAGCTCCTCCTCAGACGGGGCGTCCGGAGACAGCGCGGCGACGTCGCGCCACAGCCGTTCCATCGCCGATGTCACCGGCTCCGGCAGGCCGGCGCAATCGCCCAGTGCCTCGAGCAGGGCAATGACAGATGCGTTGAACTTCTGGATCTGCGGCAGGTCCGCGATGCGGACGTCCACCGTGACGGTCTCAGCCATGACTGGCTCCGTTCATGTCCCTGCGCACCGACGCCGGCCGCATCCCCGGTCTTGTTGAGTTTCCGCCGTCACCTGGTGAAACAGTCCCGGCCGGAATCCGCAGCTGGCTGCCTTCCGGCAGCGGCGGGACGCCCGGGCCGCTGCCCGGCGGCTGCGGGACCAGGTGCTGCGACGTCTGCGGCTGCGGCGCCGCCGCGGCCGGGTCCACCTCGAGCTGCGACACGTCGTTCGCCAGCACCGCCTTCACCGCGGAATCGAACGTGGACCCGGCGTTGCGGTACGTCAGGACCGCCTGCGCGTGGATCAGCGACATCTGCGCGCGTTCCTGCTCACCTTCCTGCAATGCCGCGATGTCGGCCGTGTCGAACCACAGGCGCACCGCCCCGGCATCCACGTCGTTGCCGGGGGTGAGCTTCTGCAGCGCCCCGCAGAACGACCGCCACTGCGGCCGGCCGAACAGGTCCGCGAACTTCCGCATGCTCTCCTGGTAGCCGCGGCCCGCCCCGCGCAAAGGTTCCAGGCCCACGATCACGCCCGGCACGTTCCCCGCGGCCAGCACCCGCTCCGCCCCGGCGGCCTGCACCCCGGAGAAATCCATCTGCGCCAGGTTCGACCCGATGATCGTCGCGTCAGCGCCGCTGTCGAGCACCAGCGTCCCGCCGGCGCCCTCCGGGCCGCCGTACCGGGCGTTCACCCGCTCCCGGATCGCATCGATCGTGCCCGGCGCCAGCCTCTGCGCGTACTTCAGCAGCAGGTTAGGGCTGGCATGATGCTCCAGGTAGCGGATCTTGTACGTGGTCATCCCGCTGTCCGCCTGCACGTCCCGTATCACCGGGGTCAGCCACGACATGCCCCGGAACTCCGCGGCGGGATCAGGCAGCGGATGCCAGTGCACGACCTCACGGGCCAGCGCGAACTGCGGCTCCCCGTACTCCGGCTCCAGCTGCCTCGGCGGGGAATAGTCATAGCCGATCACCTGCCGGTAATGGCCGCCGCGCGGCGCGGACACGATCCGGGAGATGATCGTCACCCACTCCGGCCGCCACCTGACGAGGCGGTCACCCGCATCCCACAAGAAGAAATTCCCCGCCAGCGACACGTCCTGCTCCGCGCGGACCAGCAGCTCCCCCTCGGTGCCATCCGGCCACGGATGCTGCAGGACCCCCAACCGCGCGTCGGTGAACAGCTTCTTGTCCGCGACCCGCTGGAACGAGAACCGGCATTCACTGACCAGGACCATCCTGGCCAGGATCGCGGAGAACACGGCCCCGTTGGTGCCGTACGCCTGCTGGGCGGCCGACGCCACGCCCGGCAGGATCGCCTCCCTGTCCGGGCTGCCGTACGTCGTCGTCAGGACCGCCGCGCCGCTAGCCTGGCCCTCCCAGTAGCCGGCGTCACGGCGGATCAGCCGGTCAATCAGCCGCATGCGCACCGCACCAGTTGCAGTACCGGCCGCCTAGCCGCTGCCGGAACCAGTGCCGCCCGCAGCGGTGCAGCGCGCGCATGGCCGTCCCGTAAACGCGCGAGTAGATCCACGCGTACTGGCCGTAGGGCGCGCCGTCCTCGCGGCGGAAGCTCTTCAGGTGACTGAATGCCAGCCTCGTTGCCGCGTTCACGACGCCCGCCGCCCCCGCTCCAGGATCTGCGCCAGCGTCGGCGGCTCATGCGCCGACGGCACCCGCCCCGCCCCGTCATCCCGCTGCAGGCCCAGCCACACCGCGAACCCGGACTCGCCGATCAGCACCAGCCCCAGGCACCAGCGGCCCACCAGCGCGCCGCCGCCCAGCATCCCCAGCGCGCCGGCGATCACCAGCACCGCCGACGTCAGCGCATGCCGGGACCGGGCCGCGCGCTGCCGGGCCGACGCCAGCCGGGCACGCCACTGCGCCGCCACCGCACGCCACACCACCCGCTCGACGGACAGGCGCATGAGTTACCCTCCAGGTCTGGCCAGAGTTCGCGTCAGGGTTGGGCGGCTCGCAGCAAACGCCGGTTAGAGTCCGCTCCATGGATGCTGGCGCGTAGGCACTCGGCGGATTCTGGTCAGACCACATACACGCTGGGGCTGCTGACCTCTTCCCATCTCAAATAGGCCCAGACCGCGAACTCGGACGCCGTCAGCGGCGACTGATCCGTCACCACCCGACGCTCCAGCGCCCGCCCGCCCGCCAGCGCCCGCTGCTGGGCGCCTCGGACGGCGGCGGTGAGTTCCGGCTGATTGAAATGCCGCAGGTGCCCCGTCGCCGCGAGATCCATGAATTCGCCATGGCTTACCGCCACGTCCTCCGCGCCCAGCCGCTTCACGATGATCCCCAGCTCACCCAGCTGATGGCACAACGTCGACGACTGCGACCTCGGATCCAGCGCCACCTCCACCGGGTCATCCGCCACGTACAGCGCATCCATCACCGTCGGCGCCACCGGCGGCGGCCCGTGCCACACCACCTTCACCGCCATCCGCCCCGGACCCTCACGCCACGCCTTCGCGATCGCGCACCGCGACCGGTCCTCGGAAATCTCCATCCCGAACGCGCATTCGCCGCTCACGGCAGCAGGGCCTCCTAAACTGCGGACATGAGCCGAACTGTGCTGTTCGCCGGCGGCCCGCTGCACGGCACGACGCTGACGACCGATGACCACACGAGGGCCGTATGCGCCCTTGAGCCGCCCGAGATTTCCCTTGACCCGTTCAGCCCCCGTTCAATCCGTACGAGGAGCCCCGGCAGGTGACCTACAACCTGTCCAGGTTCGCGATGTGCGGACGCATCATCTGGGTCGGACACCTCGGCACCGAGCCGGACGAGGACCTCGCGTTCGAGGTGCTGACCAGCGACGGCGCCAAGCAAGCGTCCTACGTACCTGCCCCGGTTCAGGCCCCGGCGTAGACGCACGGACGCGCGCTCACCCGTAGCCCAGCGTCTCCCATGTCTGCTGCGAGATAACCTCCCAGCCCGGCCTGGCCACCTCCGGCCACTGGCACAGGTACGCACGGCGGAACTCCGCCAGCGGCATGGTCCCGAAGTCAGCGCGAACCGTCTCCTCGGTCACCGTGATCCCCAGCGCGGGCATGCACCCGTACCAGGTCGCCAGGTCACCCGGGTCCGCGTCATCCGGCGCCGAGTACCCGATATAGGCGGCCGTGTCGGTAGCGCCGAGCTCGGCCATCGCCCGGCCGTCCTCGACCTTGCCGCGGAAATACGCGGAGAACTCCGTCCCGGCCGTGGAGACCACCCACAGCTGCGCGCCCTCGCGGGTCATCATCGCCGGCTTGACGGCCTGCTCGATCGTGTCGTCGCGCTGAGCCCAGGCCTCGTCGATCACCGCCAGGTCCAGCGTGTCGCCGTGATCGGACGTCTGGGTCCCCGACGCGAGCATCAGCATAGACCCGTTCGCGAACAGGAACGCCTCGGACCCGTAGGCCTTGCGGACGTCGACCAGCTTCCGCAGGCCGCGGGACCGGCGGATCCGCGGCCACCACACGTCGAGCATCCGGCGGCGGCCGGCTAGCCGGGTCTGCGCCGAGTAGGCGATCATCGTGCCCGGCTTCTCAATGCCCCGGGTCAGCATCAGCGACAAGATGGACACGCTCTTGCCCTGCTGCCGCGGCTCCTCCACGACCACCTGCCGGAAGGCGGGCCTGCCGCCGCGCTGCTCAGTGCCGGTGGCGATGATCTGCCGCTGGTGGGGCATCAGCCCGTCGAACCCGAGCGCTGTCGCGGTCCACGCGACCTTCCCCGCCAGGTGCGGCCGGCCGGGAGTCGCCGGGGTCGCCCACCTAGGCCTGGCTGAACCCGGCGAGAAACTCCGCGAGCTCACCGTCCACACTCCCGGCAGGTGCCATCAGCGCCTGCAGCGTCATCCTCAGCTCCCTCGCCAGCAGCGAATTACCCGGGTCGGCCCCGTATGCCGCCGTGAGCTGCCCCGCCAGCAGCCGCAGGCCCGCCGCGGGGTCAGTCACCGGGACGGCCGTCCCGGTCACGGCCGGATCCGCGCGGAGCACCGCGCACCGCTTGCACAGCGAATGGTCGCCCGCCTTATGCGCCCGGGCCCGGCGGACCCGGAGAGCCCCGGAATCCGCCAAAATCACCCTCCGTAACGTTACGGGTTACCGGCCAGTACGCGCGGATGGCTGCGAGAGTCGGCTGACCGATGGTCGCTGGAGAAGCGATCCAGGTCAAGGCATTAATTCGAACAGCCTGACCATCCTGGATGGTCGGCGGTCACCAGTCCCGGGCCGCACGCTCAGTCGCACGCCGGAAAGCAGCGACCGTCTGTGACCACCGTCTGTCCGCTGCTATCTGTCCCGGCGTGCTGCGCAGCTGGCGATGGTCACCTTCCGCGCGATAGGCCACGACCGCGGCGTCCGCCTGCTCGCGGGTCATGCCCTTGCGCGCGACCAGGTGATTAGCGGCCAGCCTCGCCAGCTGGCAGGCCCGTGCCGGGCACACCTCTCGCCGCTGCTGGTTCGTGCCGTGCGCTATGCCGAGTTCGCCGCAGTACCGACAGGTGTAGTACGTCACTGCCGAGCGTGGTGCGTACGGCTCGGCCGCATGCCGTGGCTTCGGCAGTGGTTTCGGCTTAGCTGCGCGGCTGCTACCCGATGGCCCGTAGATCCGCCGCCGTATCGCCACGCCGCAGGGGCGGCTGCAGGTGCGCTGCCCGCTGTAACCCGGATGGTAGTGCGCGCCGCATATCTCGCACTTACGGGACTTGCGGCCGTTCACCTTGCCGCAGACAGGGCAGGTGACGTCATGGCCCACGCCGGGCCGGGGCAGGCTCAGCGGCCGGAGCTGGTTACCGAGCCTGGCGCCGGCGGCGCGGTTGCAGGACTGGTGCGCTAGGACGGCAGGCCCGGCCGTGCCGCCGAGCGCGCGGTCAACGACGTGGTCGCGGTCGAGCTTCTGCCACTTGTACATGGGCTGGCCGCACCGCCAGCACGGGTCGCCGTCACGGTGCAGGGCAAGGAGGCGTTTCCTGTCAGCGGCGTGGGCAGCGCCGAGCCCGCGTTGCTCAGTGGTGCCCCGGTAACGTGCCATGGTTCAGTATATTCGCAGGTCAGCCATGGTACGTGCCCACCGCTGGTAGTCCCGCCGGGTGCGCGCCATGGCCGCTCAGCTAACCTGCCGGTTGGCGCCGCTGATCTTCAGGACAGCGCCGGTGAGGAATCGTGATGGCCATTCAGGTGGCATGCATCCAGATATGTCCAGCTGCGCGTTCAGCGCGAGAGCCTCCGTGCCGTCGGCGATGGTGCCGTGCACGGCGATGGCCTCCAGCAGCCCGTCGCTGATCAGGATGCGCGGGTCTGCGCGCTCAATCCAGATGCTGTCCCCGACGCGGTGGACGATGAACTCGCCGTCCGGCAGGTCCGCTGGCGGCGGCATCCCATCGGTGACGACGAGCTCAGCCATGGTCAGTCAGCCGCCGCCAGTCCCGGAGCGCACCATGGCGCGTCCATCCCTTGCCGCACCTGCTCACGCCCTCCGGCCACGAGAGGGGCTCGGCCAGGTAGCCGTTGAAGTAGTTGCGCACTGCCCGCCAGTTGCCGTTCCCGGCCTGCCGGAACGGGTACCGCAGGGCACGGAGCAGCCGGCGGGCGCGGCGCGGCCGGTGCGCACCATGGGCGAACTGGCGCAGGTCCCGCCAGAGTCCGACCGGGTAGACATCCACCTCAGCCATGGGTCAGTGCACGCTGACGCGGACGTGCCCGGCCCGCAGGACGGCGATGGCCAGGACGGCGAGCACGCCGATCAGCCAGATCAGCCAGCGCGGCACGGTTGCCTCCTCCTCAGAACAGCAGGGTCTCGGTCCCGGCTGCCCGGGTCTCGACGCAGACGAGATCCCAGCCGCCGCCGGCCTTGATCTCTTCCGCTGCGTCGCTGGCGTCAACGGATTCCCAGCCGCGGCCGGTGAGCCGGTACCAGCCGGGCTCGCGGACGGTGCCGCTGACCCGCTCAACCATGGTCAGTCCTCTCCGGCTGTCTCCGCTTGAGGGCAGTGCTGTCGCATGCGGTTTATGCTAACTGCTCTTACGTAATTCATCCAGGAACGCGCCAAGCGCCGCCCGTACGCCTCATCCCGTCCCATGGCGAGGGAGCGGCAGCTGGTTCCGGCTCAAGGCTCTCAAGCTGCCTGACAGCCTCAGGGTGCGTCAGGTACAGCTTGCCGTGAGCATGGCGCATGTTCTCCATCCACGTGACGAGCTCAAGGTTGGCGCGGCGGTTGTCCCACTTGAGCCGGTTGCGGTGATTGATCTGGACGCCGTGCGGGATCTGGCCTTCGGCGGCTATCCAGATGACCCGGTGCGCGGCGACCTTCTCCGGGCCTACCTCGACGTAGCCGTAAAGGTCCAGGGTGAGGGTCTCGGCCCTGGTGCCGTCCGGCCAGTGCAGCGTCCCGGCCTCAGGGTCGGCGATGATCAGGCCGCGGCCGAGCAGCGCGGAGGCTATCCAGTCATTGTCAGTGAACTGCTTGGGGGTGCGGGCGGCTTCGGCGGCGTGCACGCGCATGATGGCGTCGTGGTCGTACAGGTGCGCCGGGCGGCCTGCCCTGCCGGTGCGCTGGAAGCCGAGCGGCGGAATGCCTGCTATGACGATGAGCACGGCCACCTGCCGTTCGGTCACGGAGGGGTCCAGAGTGGCGGCAGCCTCGCGCCTAGTCACTTCCACGGTTGCTATTTTAGCAGGTGGTACCCGTTTTTGAGGTAATTACCGGCACATGAACGGGGTTAGCGCGGCGTGCAGCCGCATGAGGTCAGCGGAATCGTAGGCCGGCACCGGGCGTCCTGGCTTGCCGGTGCGCCGCCAATCGTCGGGCTGCCAGCCGAGGGCGCGGACGATGGCGCGGAGCTGGGCCTCGGTCACCGGCGGGTCGAGCACCTGCGCGGCCTCGGCGAGGGTGAGCGCGACCGCCGCAGGCATGACGCCTATGGTGCCGCAGGCGGCTCACGAGACGGGAATCGTTCACGGCGTCACCATGGCAGGGTCAGCCACGCCGCGATGATGAACAGGAGGATGAGGATGAGGATAAGCAGGAGGATGGACCCGACCGCGGCGAGCACCACCAGGACGCTGAGCACGTCAAAGATCATATGGCCGCCCGATGTGGCAGCCGGGATGCCCGCACCCGCACGGCAGGACAGGGGCCCGCACCGGGCCCCGGCACAGGTGCCCGAACACCAGCGGATCGCACAGGCACCCGCACGGGCGGCGCACCTCCGCCGCCGGCTCCGGGGCGGCCACGACAGGCGGCCCGAACGGCCACGACGGCGTCATGGCGCCCTCTCGAATCCGTAGCGCCCCGCCAGCTCCGGCAGCTCGGCCGCCTTCAGCCCATGGCAGGCGATGTACAGGCGGGGAACGAGCCAGCAGCCGTCCGGCGTCCTGACGGCTACCGCGAGATCCAGGCCGGCCGTGACGCTCCTGAATGCGGCGGCAGCCTGCGCGGCCATGAGGTGCCTGCCGCCGCACGGGCAGCCCTCGAATTCCGTCAGGAGCCCGCTCACGGTGCCACCAGCCCGTCTTTCCAGCGCACCTGGGGACCTAGGCGCCCGACCTCCATCGTCCCTTTCGGATGCTGGCCGTCCGCATCGAAACAGGCGCCGTACCGGAGGCAGGTCACCTCACCCGCCCTGACCTTGACGCGGAGCATCGCAAACCCGCAGTACGGGCAGGTACCCGGCCTCTTGCACCATGGCTCGGCCTCGTCGACGGCGGGCAGCTGCTCGATCGGGCGGATGAGCCGGCCGATGTACCGGATGCTGCAGCAGTGCGGGCACCGGCACGGCTTGAGCCTGCCGCCGGTGTCGTACTCCTCGATGTGCCTGACAGGCAGGCCGTAGCCGAGGTTCTCGACGGCCTTGACGGCCGCGGCGGTGGCATCGTCGGAGCCGCCGCGCCGCTGCCCGGGGTGACCGTTCACCAGGATGCGCCAGGATGCTTCCAGGCGGCGCAGGCCCTCGTGGGCGTCCATGGCGGCCATGGCGGCGGAGGGATTCCACGGGGGGCGGCTGGCGGGCTGGCCGTGCACCATGGCACCATCAGCGTCGGGTTCGGCCATGAGGGCGGCGGCGACGGGAAGCCAGCGGGCCAGGTCCGCGCAGGACCCGCTGAGGTCGGCGGTCACGACTGACCCGCGTCTAGCTGGATGAGGCTGGGCCCGCTTGACCACCAGTCCGGGTCGCGCTCGTCAGGGCATCCCTCTGGGCAGGGCAGTTCGTGCGGCGGGTCGTTGATGCCGTGCTCGCAGTGCTCGCAGCAGTCATACCGGGTCACGCGGCACCTCGGGCTGCATAGGCGTATTCACCCTGGAAGGCAAGCGCGGCAGCGGCGTAGGCGGCTGCGGCTTCCTCTTCGGACACATAACAGCCGAGGTAATGAGTCTTGCCGCAGACCTTGATGGCTGCCTGCCACTTGCGAACCTTCTTGTGCCAGGTCACGCCCTTAAAGCGCGACGAGTGGCCGACCTGCGGGCGCTGGTTGTGGTTGTTCTGCGCCGCATTCGCGGGCCTGAGATTGGACCGCTGGTTATCTAGGCCGTCACCGTTGCGGTGATCGGTCGCGGGCAAGCCGGTAATGAGCTTGTGCATGAAAATGCTCGTACACCGGCCGCCGCCGAGGCAGATGTGCGCCGCTGCATACGGACCCTCGATGCGGCCGTTAGCGTGCCGGCGCTCCCATGCGTGCCAGTGGTAGCGGGATACAAGGTCACGGTCCTCATCGTCGATGACCGCGACACGCCCGGCCGCGAGCTTGCCGCGAAGTGCGACGATCCCCATAAGGCCGCACCGGTCCTGGCCTCGGCGCGGTGCCGCTCGTCGGCGACCAGGCGCTTCTTGAACACGGTGATGGCCTCCGCGGTGACCCTGCGCAGCTTGCCCATCTTGATGGACTCCAGGCCGGTACCGGGGTTCTCATCCCAGTCGGCGGTCAGGCGCTCGATGGTCTTGGCCGAGCAGCCGAACAGGTCCCCCACCTCCTTGAGCGTGTAGAGGCGGAGGGCTTCGAGGCCTACATCAATGCCCTCGGGACCTGCGTCAGTCATGTGCTGCCCTCACGATACTGGGACCTGTCTCCGTTTGCCTCCACCACAGGATGCCCTGAACGGCCGTCGAAGTCAACGATAACAGGAGACAAGAGGAGACATGGCTAGACCAGAGCGAAACACCCGGGGTACGCTCACGCCATGGAAGACACACAGAAGGTCAGCAAAAACCGCGGGCACAACGGAAAGTGCATCTACTGCCAGCACGGTCCGTACTGCCTCACCTGCCCGCCGCCAGAATCAGCGACAGGCCCCGTCTGCGGCAACTGCCGCGAGGAGGTCACGCGCAGCGAGATAGCAGCAGACCCTTACTACCGGGACGACTATTCCGAGATGTTCGGGTAAGCCGATGACCGGCATGGACGACACACAGAAGGTCAGCCAGACGGAAGCACCTGCTACGACCGGTCAGCGACTCGTGACTTTCGATCTCATGTCAGACGATCCCGATTACTACTTTGTGCTGACCGCGGCGCTAGGGGACTTCGCGGCCGGCACGCGCGCCGAGGTCAAGGACGGCGGCGCTCCCGAATCACACATCCGGTGGGCCGAGGCGGCCGAAGACGCGCTCTGGCGCATCGAGATGGCGCTGTCCGGCAATCCCCGGCCGTGACCGGTAAGCCGGCCGGGGCGCGGCCCAACCGAGAGGGCAAGCCGTGGAAGCGCGGCGACGGCCGGTGGACCGCCCGCGCCTGGCCGCCCGAGGGCACCCTCGACCCCAGGGCCCGCTACGTCTACGGCCGCACCCGCAAGGAGGCCATGGCGAAACGCGCCGAGCTCGAAGCCAGGCTGGCCCGGGGACTGCCCAGGGACCCGGAGCAGACCGTCGGTGACTACCTGACGCGCTGGCTTGACGTGACCCTGCCGCAGTACGTCGCCGCCGGGGAGATGGCCGCCTCCACCATGGACTCCTACCGGGACAACGCCGCCCTCCACATCATCGGCGATAGCGCGCCGACCCTGGCGCACGTGAAGCTCCGCAAGCTGGATGCGCCGATGGTCCGCGAATGGCAGCACCAGCTCGGCCGCAAGCCGTCCGGGCGGCCCCGCCGCAGGCTCCGCAAGGGAGAGCGCGCCCTGCCGCCCCCTAAGCTCCTGTCACCCCGGACCGTCGCCTACTGCCGCGCCATCCTGCACAAGGCCCTGGCCGACGCGCTGAGGGACGAGACGGCCGGGCTGGACCGCAACGCGGTGACGCTGGTCAAGCCGCCCCGGGAACGGCAGAAGAAAGCGCGCCCCACCATCACGCCGGAGCAGGCGTCCGCCCTGCTGGCCGCCATGGCCGCCGACCGGATGTGGTGCTACTGGCTGGCCGCGTTCACGCTCGGGTTCCGCCGCGGCGAGGGCCTCGGCATGCGGTGGGCCGACCTCGACCTCGAGCGGCGGGTGTGGACGCCGCGGCAGTCGGTGCAGCGGATCCGCGGCGAGCCCGACCCGCAGACGGGACGGCGGAAGGGGAAGCTGGTCGCCAAGGAGCTGAAATCCGAGGCGTCGACCACCGCGGTCGCCCTGCCCAAGACGGCCGCAGAAGCACTCATGAGGTGGCAGCGGGAGCAGCGCAAGACCCGCATGGCCGCCCGGGCGTGGGCGGACCTCGACCTCGTGTTCACCACCGGCCTCGGCACCGCGATCGAGCCCAGGACCATGGACCGGGCGTGGGAGCGGCTGTGCGCCCGCGCCCGGGTACCCGGCGTCAGGCTGCATGACCTGCGGCACGCCTGCGCATCGTACATGCTGGCGGCCGGGGTGGACTTCAAGACCGTGCAGGCCACGCTGCGGCACGCCCACGGGTCCACCACCCAGATGTACCTGCACGCGCTGGAAGAAGTACCCCGGTCCGGGGCGGACGCCATGGACACGATCATTGAGGGACTGAGAGGGAAATCATGAAAGACGGCGCAGGTTATCAGCCCAGCTATGGCCCCGATGAGCCTGCTGCTGCACCGCCTGGACGGGCTTCCGCGTCACCGCCCGCGTCGTGCTGGTATTGCGCTGGCGCACGCTCCCCGTGCACCTGCGTGGCAGACTGCGGTGCCCGGGCGGAGGATGCGGGACACGTGTGCTGGCAAGCGCCCGCAGAGGTGCGCCGGACATGGCTACGGGACACCGGACTGTACTCCGAAGAGGAGATTCAGAGGAGAATTCCCGGCTGACGTGCACGCGCTGGAAGAAGTGCCCCCGCTCCGGGGCGGACGCCATGGACACGATCATTGAGGGACTGAGAGGGAACCGTGAGCTGGATGCGCCGCCGCCGCGCCTGGTATGACCTCAACGTTCCTGAGAGCGGGCCGCCGGCTGGCCCGCCGCCGAGACCGGCCCGGCGGCCGCAGGCCGAGGCGATGCCCGGCCCGTTCCATGCCCTGGCGCGCTACAACGGCGAGAGGGCGCGCGGCCTGGTGCACACTCCCGAATGGGATGAGCGGATGGCCGCGCTCCAGGCCGAGTTCGACGAATGGGCCAGCAATGTCCGCCTGCCGGATGAGAGGAAGCCGTGAACGTCCCCGATCCGCTGCCGCTGCGGACCATCGAGATACCCCGCGAGGTCACCCAGGTTGAGGGCTGCTCGTGCGGCGGCCTGGAGTGGCACGCTGAAGGCTGCCCGATCTGGCAGCTGCCGCAGGAGCAGGCTCTTGCCGCAGTGGCCGGTGCCCGGGCCCGCGAGAAGGCGTTCGGGGATGAGCTGAACCGCAAGCTGCGGCACGCCACGGACGGCATCATCGAGGGACTGAGGAGGAAGACGTGAGCGCCGGCGGTGTTTACGTGCCGTTCACGCCGGAACAGGTAGCGAGCCTGAACGCCTACCAGGAGAGCGAGCTAGTCCACCCGTACACCTGCGGCTCGCCGGCCTGCCCGTCCCTGAACTGGGGCGATGAGAGCCTGCCGATGGCCGCTGACGCTGGCGGGCTGCACTGCACCGAGCCGGGATGCCGGTACGTTCAGTCCTGGGTTCACGACTGGGCTGCGGACTGGTCATGGCGCAAACAGGAGGACCGTGCGCGGAAGGCGCAACGGCGGTCAGCGCGCAAGACAGTCAGGGATCTCCGGAAGGCCATGCGGAGGCTAACCAGTCCTGGCAGGTAAAATCGGGATTGACGTTCAAGCGGGCCGGACGGTGCTCTAACACCGCTACCCGGCCCTGACCGGAAGCGAGTCCGGCTGTGAGTAATTCTGCCATCGCCGCCAGCGCACGTACCTGCGCTGCCTACCGGCGCACCCGTGACGGCATCCTCATGACGGTGACATGCGGCGAGCCCGCCCCGCACGAGGCGGCCGACACCTTCCTGTGCGACTGCCACTACCGGCGCGCTCTGAAGTGGGCGGAGGATGCCGCCCGCTGCCAGGCCGAGACGGTTTACTACGTCCAGCGGGAA
>WNGG01001211.1_pt1 | contig 70505 bp, 68 predicted proteins | sample 5400661 | NCBI WGS metagenome assembly WNGG01 (sample SAMN13153372, study PRJNA577476) | soil metagenome | isolation source: 100 cm soil or saprolite under Garry oak tree replicate 1 | place: USA:California | collected 2016-06-15
CTTTGACCTCCCTATCTTGGCGTCATACTCTGGTCCTTGCCGCTCTTTCGATGACAAGTGAGACGTTGAGCATACCTCCGTTCCCATAGGAGGTAGGGGATTGTTCCCCACTGAAATGATGCCCTGTTCCGGGCGTGCCCCCGCAATCGCAAGAATGCCAGCGTTCGCTTAACTCTTTCTTGCGAACCGTACCACAGTTGGAACAGATCTGAGACGTGTATTTGGGATTGACTTTGACCAGTGTCCGCCCGGCGCACTCTGCCTTGACTTGACACATTTGGACAAACATTCCCCAGCCCGCGTCTAAAATGCTCTTATTTAATCCGCCCTTAGCTGCCGATCCATTTGGCAGGTACTGACCCGTTGTCTCATCTTGTTTGACCTTGGGACGGCGCGTCAAGTTTGCCGTCTGGATATCCTCGAAGACAATGACCTGATAGCGGTTAACCAACTTGTGAGACTCTTTGTGCAAGAAATCACGGCGCTGGTTTGCTACCTTGCGATGAGCCTTAGCTACCAACTTCCGCGCTTTGTCCCTCCGATGAGAACCGCGTTTCTTTCTGGATAAGGCTTGTTGGCGACGCTCTAACATTTTCTTGGCTTGGCGGTAGTAGCGGGGATGCTCGATCATCTCTCCATTGGAGAGCGTTGCCAATTGAGAGACACCCAAGTCAATGCCCACGTCTTCATAGGAAACAGGCAATTTCTCAGCATCAGACACCTCACACGAAAATGCCCTCTATCGGGCGGTGCAACTTGACTTTGGCACTGCCAATCTTGGTAAGATCGAGACGATCTCCTTCGAGTTTCCAGCCGGCTCCATCAGGATAGGTGAACGAGTCATACCGATTGCGTCCCTGGAAGCGGGGGAAGCCAGGATCCTCACCATTTTTTACCCGGCGAAAAAAGTTCTGGAACGCTCTATCTAAGCGTCTCAACACATCTTGAAGCACATGAGCGGCTATGTCCTGGTACTCTTCCCTAATCTCCCGTTTGATTTCAGGAAGGTCATTTTGCTGATCGTCGTAGGTGATGCTCTTCTTGGTATACTTGTAGGCGTCGCGTCTTTCGGAGAGGGCCGCGTTGTATAACTCCCGGCAACGGGTAAGCGTCCAGAAGAGTTTCTTTTCCGTCTGCTTATTTGGGTATATCCGATACTTGTACGTCTTACGCATTAGCCTTGCCCTAACTCGATATACGCGCGTACCGTTGCTTCTGTCATATCTCCGACTGTTCCTACATAGTAGGAACGAGACCAAAATGAGCCACCCCATAATTGCTTTTTAACGGTCGGGAACTGCTTAAACACTTGCCGTGCTGTAATCCCCTTGAGGGTATTAGCAATGAGAGAGGGAGACACAGATGGAGGGGCACTGAGAAAGAGATGCATGTGATCTTCCTGAATATTTAAGGCCCCGATTGTCCAGGTGTTTGCCTCACACAACCGTCGGATCTCATCCTCGACAAAGTGAGCAATATCACCAGTAAGGATGCTTTTGCGATATTTAGGACACCATACGAAATGGTAGCCTATCTTATACGTGACATGTTTGGTATGTTGTTCTTCCATACTGTTTATTGTAGCATGGTATACCATAGATGTCAAGGGGAGCGCCTAACCCCTACCTTTAGGTAGGGGAATGCGGCGGCTCCATCTTCAAAGTCTCCTTTCCTGCTGAGATCCATGCTCAGAGCGCAGTTGAATGTGCAGTGATACTCCACGAGCAGGTTGCACCTCGTCTGGATCAGATTGAAAAAATCGTGCTTACGACGCATGAGTCGGCAATCCGCGTCATTGATAAGACTGGCCCCTTGTCGAATCCTGCGGACCGTGATCACTGTTTGCAATACATGGTGGCAATTGGTCTGCTCTTTGGCACCCTCACAGCTGAAGACTATGAAGACCATGTCGCGGCAGATCCACGCATTGATGCCTTGCGCAGCAAAATGGTCGTTGAGGAAGACAAGCACTACAGCCAGGATTACCTCGATCCCGCTTGAAACCTTGCCGCACGTCCAAGGACCTGCTGACGAAACCATCCATTGCTTGAGCGAGGAACTGTGTAGAAGGAATGAGCGGACGAATATTTACGTGCTATTTATGACAAGCCAGACCACGTTTACGCGCCGTTTACGTTCAATCAACTATACTTTCACCATAAGCTCGTGGCACGGTTCACTCATCCTGAGACGATGACAAATCTGATTCGGACGCACCACCTGCTCGCGAGCAACTATTCGCACTGCTACACATGAAGTGGTGGCAGAAGACCACCTATGAAAGGAGTGCTGTGAACAACTCTCTACCTATGAAAGATGTATCAACCAGTACACAAAATGCCCGAGACCGGAGTACCTACGCCATCGAATTGCGGGACGCCACCAAGCGGTTCCTGACGCCCACGGGTCAGGCCTACACCGCGATCCGCGACGTCACCCTCAGCGTCGCGCCCGGCGAGTTCTGCGCGGTGGTCGGCCCGACCGGCTGTGGCAAATCCACCACCCTAAGTCTCATCTCCGGCCTGGAGCGACCAAGTGGAGGCGAGGTGCAGGTGATGGGCGAGCCCGTACAGGGCATTGACCCGCGCATTGGCTATGTCTTCCAAGCGGATGCGGTCTTCCCCTGGAAGAATGTGCTCAGCAACGTCGCCACCGGCCCGCTCTTCCGCGGTCAGCCCAAAGCCGAGGCGCTAGGGCGTGCGCACGAGTGGATCGCGCGGGTTGGGCTGGCCGGCTTCGAGGACCGCTACCCGCACCAACTCTCTGGCGGCATGCGCAAGCGTGCGGCGTTGGCCCAGACCTTTATCAACGAGCCACAGATCCTGCTGATGGACGAGCCGTTCAGCGCCCTCGATGTGCAGACGCGCATCTTGATGGAAGACGAATTGCTTCAGCTGTGGTCCTCCCTCAAGGCCTCCGTGGTCTTCGTCACCCACGACCTGGAGGAGGCTATCTCCCTGGCCGACCGCGTGTGCGTCCTCACGGCTGGGCCGGCCACCGTCAAGGGCATCTATACGATTGACCTGCCCCGCCCGCGCAAGGTGGAGGAGATCCGCTTCGAGCCGCGTTTCGTCCAACTGTATCAAGAAATTTGGGAAGATCTTCGCAACGAGGTAATGATTAGCTATGAACGTCAGAAGCAACGCGTCTCATGAGACGCTCACCACTCCTGCGAGCACAGGAGTGCCATCGGCCATCGCTGCTCGCCGTCGTCGGCGCATTGTGGTCAACAGCCTGCGGGTGCTGTTTTTCGTCGTGATCATCGGCGGCTGGGAACTCGGCAGCCGCTTCGGCGTGATCGACCCCTTCTTTTGGGGACAACCCTCTGGGATCTGGGCACAGATCGTCAAGTGGGTGACGCAGGGGACGGCGCAAGGCCCGTTGTGGCAGCAAATCGCTGTCACGTTAGAAGAGACCATCCTCGGCTTCGTGATTGGCGTGGTACTCGGGATCATCTTTGGCGTGGTCCTGGGACGCAATCGGTTCCTCGCCGACATCCTGGGCCCCTACATCAAGGCGGCCAATGCGATCCCGCGTGTCGTCCTCGGCCCCCTGTTCATTATCGGGCTGGGTTTGGGTATGCAATCCAAGGTCGCGCTGTCGGTCGTGATGGTCTTCTTCATTGTGTTTTTCAACGCCTTTCAGGGGGTGCGCGAGGTCGATCGCAACCTGCTCGCGAATGCACGCATCCTGGGAGCGAGCCCGCGACAACTCACTACGGCAGTGATCATCCCTTCCGCACTGACATGGATCATTGCCAGCCTGCACACCAGCTTTAGCTTCGCGCTGGTCGGCGCGGTGGTCGGCGAGTTCCTGGGGTCGACCCAGGGCATTGGCTTGATGATCCAGACCGCGATGGGCACCTTCAACGCCAATGGCGTCTTCGCGGCGATGGTGATCCTGGCCGTGGTCGCGTTAATTATGGAGGCACTGGTCACCGCACTGGAAAACCGGCTGATCACATGGCGGCCCAATACTGTCAGCGACGTGACCATCTAGAGCAGAGATGGGCAGAACGAGTCGGCACCTTACATCGCTGCTACGCCGCTGTCGCGACGAGCCTCTGGCCGAGCCTCGATACAAGGAGAAGGAGGAAATGGCAAAAAAGGGGCAGAACACCTACGGCATGTGTCACTGTAGCAAGAAAACCGCCCGATCAATGGGATGTGTTGGCGGCAACAATTCAACTGGTCACGGAGGTGACCATCGAAAACAGAGAGGAAACAATCTATGAACACGTGGAGTCGACAGAGTCGACGGCTTGGCCTGGTAACCGGCATCATCTTAGTTCTTCTGCTTAGTGCGTGCGGCAATAGCGGTACTACTACCACTACCACCAATGGTACCACTACCACAATAACACAACTCAAGATCATGGTAGGCGGGCTGAGCAAGCAGATCTATTTGCCGAACATGCTCACCCAGCAGCTCGGATACTTTAAGCAGGAGGGACTCGAAGTGACGCTGATCGACGAGGCCTCGGGGCAGTCGTCGGAGAATGAAGTGCTGGCGAACCAGGTGGATGCGGGCTCGGGGTCCTACAACCACACTATCGAGCTGCAGGCGTTGGGCAAGCAAATGGAGGCCGTGGTGCTGTTGAACATTGCGCCCGGTGAAGCCGAAATCGTTTCCGCCAAAGCGGCCGGCCAGATTCACTCAGTGAGCGATCTCAAAGGCAAGAATCTGGGCGTGACTGAACTCGGCTCAGGAACGCAAACCTTGACCACCGCCCTGCTGCACAAGGTCGGGATAACGCCAGACCAGGTGCATTTCATACCAGTGGGCGCCGGCGATACCTTTATCGCAGCGCTGCAGCAGGGCAAAATCGATGCAGGTATGACCACCGAACCGACGATCTCACGTATCTTAGCAACCGGTGCTGGCAAAGTCCTGGTCGACCTGCGCTCGCCACAGTCGACGCAGGAGGCGCTGGGCGGGTCCTACCCGTTCATCTGCCTGTTTATGAACAACAGTTACGTCAACAGCCACAAAGACGTTGTCCAGAAGCTAGTGAATGCCTATGTCAAGACGCTGAAGTGGATGCACACGCATACGGCGGCCGAGATCGCGGATAAAATGCCCGCCGACTACTACGCCGGCAATAAAGCCCTCTACGTGACGGCGTTGCAAAACCAGATGGCCATCTTCAGTCCGGACGGATTAATGCCTACTGACGCACCTCAGTCGGTGCTCAATACCGAGACTCAGAGCAAGCTGATCCCGCAGGACAAGCAGATCAATCTCAGCTTGACCTACACCAACGAGTTTGCGAGCAACGCGAGCTAATAGCCCTGGTATGAACGCTCGGGTGCCAACTTGGACGCTGGCACCCGAGACGCCTTATAAGGTGTTGCTGAATAGGTTATCTCAAGTCGAGGTATCACTTGGATAGCCAAAGCAGTTTAATACACCCATATCAACCCTTGATATCGGACGCAACATTGGATGGGTGGGTATGCTATCCTGTCCAGGACTAACAGAACTCATCCGGGAGTACTCGCTATGCTGCATTTCGTGCGTCGATCGCTCCTGGTCCAATTACTGAGCGTGTATCTGCTCTTTGTCGTCATCGTGCTGCTTGGAGGAGTGGGTGTCAACGCTGTAGTCGAGCAGCAGTTAGGCAATGACGCCCAGGCATCAGATCAAGCGCTAGCGCAGGAGATCGCGCTCGAAACTGGCCTCCATCTGCGCGACGCTGAGAATGCACTTATTATGCTCGGCAAACTTGTGGCAAAGGCCGATACGCCTGGCGCGATGGTGAACACCTTCCAGGCCTGGAAGTCCGCTCGCAGCGACGTGGATTATGTCTACTGGCTCGACCCGGTAGGCCGTGTACGCATCTCCTGGCCACAGGGCGAGACCGGGGTAGGAGCAGAATTCTCGCCCCCCGATGTTGTCCAGCGGGCCCTCACGGCCACCGGCCCGGTCTTCGAGGTGGGCATAGCAGTTGAAACGACCCCCAGCGCAGGCGTCATCATCGCTGAACCGGTACGTGCTTCTAGCGGGACCCTGGTCGGCATCGTCGCGGCTAGCCTCTCGCTCAAAGAGCTCAGCAACCCCTTGGGAAAGGTCGTCGATGCGCAGCAGCACCAGGGTCGACGACTCATGATCAGTGTCATCGATGACCAGGGGAGACTCATCGCCACACCCCAGCACGAGCGAATCTTGCAGACGGTTCTGGACGAGTTGCCAGGTGCCGATGCGGCACTCAACGGCCAGGTGGCCTCACACCTGGGCCCGGGACCTGATGGCCAGGATTGGCTGTTCAGCGCCGTGCCTGTGCCGGATGCTGGCTGGGCCGTCGTCGTGCAACGGCCTGCAAGTGAGGCGCTGGCCGTGGTCGCACAGTTCCAACTCTGGTTACTGACCGCAGCACTGCTCTTCACCATCGGTGGCCTACTGTTCTGGCTCATACTGCTGGTTCGAGTCATCCGTCCCCTCCATACGCTCGCCATCCAGCACCAGGCACTGCCAGCCTCAGAGCAATCTATTCCAGGCGATACTACCGCGCTCACCGTGCGTGATGACGAGGTTGGTGGCCTGGCACGTTCGCTCGTCCGCCTAGAGCGCGACGGGCTGAAAAAACTTGGTGAGTTGCGAACGCTGCTCGAAACGTCGAACGCTGTTGTCGGGTCGCTTGAACCGCATGCTGTGGTCGGAAAGATCATTCACGAAGTGCGACGGCTGGTGGATGTGCAGGCCGCGGCAGTGCTTCTGCCAGATGAGCAGGGTGTACTGCACGTACGGGTCAGCGAGGGCCTCAGTGAACGCTACGATCACTCGCTCTCCTTGTCTCCTGAGCATGTGAGTTCACCTCCGGTGCTGGCTCTACGTGAGGGTAAGCCGGTACAGAAACTGCTCGGTCCCGACCAGTCATCGCTCTCTTACGAGGAAGGCTTCCGCTCGGTGCTGGCGATCCCAATTATTAGTCGCCATGCGGGAGGCGTCGTCCTGCTGGTGCATCGTACTGAGCCTCGTCCCTTCAACCAGAACGAGATTGACTTGCTGCTGACGTTCGCCAACTACGCCACCCTTGCCTGGGAACATGCAGTGCTCTACGAGCGCAGCGATGAACGACTGCGCGAGGTGGCACAAGAGAACGAGCGGCTGTACCAACAGGCCTCCCAGGAGAAGCAGACGCTGGAGGCGATCATGGGCAGTATGAGCGATGGGCTGGTGCTCACAGGTATCGACGGAACAGTGCTGTATGCCAACGTGGGCGCAAGTACGATTGTGGGCTTACCCATCGCGGCATTGGAGGGAGAGCCCATCAGCGCCCTCTACGATGCCCTGGCGCGGGCTGAGTCAGCCAAAGCCATGGAGGAGGTTATTGAGATCAGACGAGATGGTCGGCGTCGTGCCATCCATTTGCGGTTGTTCGATGTGCGCGACGAGTCAGGGCGGGCGATTGGGCGCGGTCTGCTCCTGCGTGATGTGACGCGCGAACGAGAACTCGACGAGTTCAAGACGACTTTGCTGGCAGCCGTCGGCCACGAAGTGCGTACGCCGCTCGCGGCGATCAAAGGCTACGCCTCAACGCTGCTCCAGGAAGATGTGATCTGGTCACTTGCGGACCAACGCCATTTTCTACAGACGATCAGCAGCGAGGCCGATAGGCTGGCCCAACTCGTCAGTAACCTGCTCGACCTCTCACGCCAGGAAGCTGGTCTCCTCCTACTCAAGCGTGCGCCCACCAAAGTACAGAACCTCGTGGCGAAGATCATCGAGCAACTCAGTTCCCCTGGTATCACGATCTCCGCACAGATCCCCGATGAGCTGCCTTTGGTCAACATAGACAGTGGGCGCATCGAGGTCGTACTCCACAACCTGGTCACCAACGCGTTGGTGTATGGTGCGGGTGAAGTGCGCATCACCGCCGAGAGACGGGACGATACGGTTATTGTATCAGTTTCGGACAATGGACCTGGCATTGATCCCGACGAGCTGTCACACGTATTCGAGCGGTTCTATCGAGCCCGGCATGGTCGCCAGCATCATTCTGGCGGTACGGGCCTCGGACTGGCCATTTGCAAGGCCTTCATCGAGGCCCATGGGGGCACCATCTGGGCGGAGAGCAGCATGCACGGTACCACCATCTCGTTCTCGCTGCCGCTCGTCCCGCCTACCACTTCCGCAATGTCCGTTGATACAGCGGCAACGAAGCTCTCGAGAGTTGAGCCCTTGTGACTTCTTCGCATTCAGGAGTGCTTAGATCAATTCTTCTTCTCTACCACTTCCGGCTGCAACCCCGCTGACGAATATTTACGTACTGTTTATGGTGAGGTCGGCCACGTTTATGCGTCGTTTATTTCCCATCGACTACACTGTCATCATAGTCTCACGGCACAGTTCACTCTTAGCGGCGAATTCGGCCGGAAGGGAAAAATATCATTCTCCCAAGTAGGGAAAAAGAAAGGAAAGAACCATGACTGCAACAGCGATCGACTCGACCGTTTTCCGCCATATCTTCAGCAGTGAACCGATGCGCCAGGTCTTCTCAGACGAGAATCGGGTGCAATGCTATCTCGACATTGAGGCAGCACTGGCGCGAGTGCAGGCTCGCCTGGGCCTCATCCCGCAACGGGCCGCCGATGAAATCACGGCCAAATGCACCCTCGACATCATTGACATGGCCAAGCTCAAGAGCAAGACGGAGTTGATCGGCTATCCTGTTCTGCCCGTGGTGCAGCAACTGGTGGCCGCCTGTGCCGACCATCTGGGAGAGTATGGTCATTGGGGAGCAACCACCCAGGATATCACGGATACCGCTACGATCATGCAGATCCGGCAGGCACTCTCGCTCATTGAGGATGACCTGGCAGCGATCTCTGGCCACCTGGCCGCTCTCGCTCGCCGCTACCGCGATACCCCGATGGCAGGACGTAGCAACCTGCAACAGGCAGTCCCGATCACGTTCGGCTACAAAGTGGCCACCTGGCTCGCCGCCATCGAGCGGCACCAGCAGCGTCTGGCAGAGTTGCGTCCCCGTGTGTTGGTAGGCGAGTTCGGTGGTGCGGCAGGCACGCTCGCCTCGCTTGGGACTGCTGGCCTGGAAGTGCAGGAGGGACTGATGACGGAGCTTGGGCTCGGTCAACCCGAGATCGCCTGGCACACGGCACGCGACCGGATCGCCGAAGTCGGCTGCTTCCTGGGACTGGTGACCGGGACGCTCGGCAAGATCGCAACCGATGTGAAGCTACTGATGCAGACGGAGGTCGGCGAGGTGTTCGAGCCCTATGCAAAAGACCGTGGCTCCAGCAGTACGATGCCGCAGAAGCGCAATCCGATCTCCTGCAATTACATTCACGCCTGCATGGCGATGGTTCGCCAACTCGTGGCGGCCCTCCTCGACGCAATGGTCGAGGATCACGAGCGCTCCACCGGTCCCTGGGAAATTGAATGGATCGCCGTGCCTGAGATCTTCCTGTTGACGGCAGGTGCGCTGCAGCAGGCACGCACGCTGCTGGCAGGCCTGGAGGTCGATGCCACACGGATGCGTGCCAATTTGGAGATCACCCAGGGCTTGATCGGCACCGAAGCCGTGATGATGGGACTGGCACCACATCTCGGGCGGCAGCGAGCCCATGACCTCGTGTACGACATCAGTCGGCAAGCCAGCGTCAGCGGGCGGTCTTTGCTCGATCTCCTGGCGGAGAACGAGGAGATCGCCGCCTTCCTCGACCGAGCCGCTCTGGCCAAGCTGCTTGATCCAGCCGAGTACCTCGGGCTGTCGGGCGAAATGGTTGATCGTGTCCTGGGGCGACTGGCGCCGAGCGGATCACATGAGTGACTGACGTCATTCCCTCGTCGAGCTCGTCATCTGTCGAGGTGACGCGGCGAGGAGAACTATTCTTGAAATGCGACCTTGCAACGACGCTCTCGCGTCATGCTATTAGTGTCCCCCGGACACAGCCCTTCGGTCAGCAAGGTCGAAAGGTAGTACTTACGTGGAATACAGGCACCATGGGGCGTGACGCACACTCCCGGTAGCCTTGAGAGAAAGGAGGCCAGTTATGGCACCAAGAGAGAAGTTCCCAACCGAGACAGAAATGCAGCAGTTTGAGCAAGAAGGCTTTTCGCAGGAGCAGATTGCTGGCCTCCTCGCACTCAGAGCTTTGTATACCCAGGGGGTCTATCATGAGGACGATCCGGAGCGCAAGCGACAGGAGTTTATCCGCTGGCTCTACCTCCAGGGTCGCCTGGAAAGCTAGGAGGCTGTTTGATGTTGCCGTTAGAGGGAATCACCATTATCTCGATTGAACAGGCGGTCGCGGCCCCCTTCGCGACGCGCCAGCTGGCCGACCTGGGAGCACGGGTCGTGAAGATCGAGCGCCCCGATGTTGGGGACTTCGCACGTGCCTACGATGAGACGGTGCGGGGGATGGCGAGCCATTTTGTCTGGCTCAATCGCTCCAAGGAGAGTCTGACCCTTGACCTCAAGCACCCGCAGGCCCGGCAGATTGTCCACCAGCTGCTCGAGCACGCTGACGTGTTCATCCAGAACCTGGCCCCGGGGGCCACTGAGCGGCTGGGGCTGGGCCCCGAGGAGCTGACCCAGCGCTACCCGCAGCTGATTGTGTGCAACGTCTCCGGCTACGGTTCTTCTGGGCCCTACCGCGACAAGAAGGCTTATGATCTGCTCGTGCAATGTGAAACGGGGCTCGTCTCCGTGACCGGGACGCCGGAGACCCCGTCGAAAGTCGGCATCTCGATTGCGGATATCTCCGCTGGCATGTATGCCTTTACGGGGATTCTCACAGCGCTCTACCAACGCGAACGGACGGGGCAAGGGACGGTCCTCGAAGTCTCGCTCTTCGAGGCCCTTGGGGAGTGGATGGGCTATGCAGCGTACTTCGCGGCCTATGGTTGCACTCCACCGCCGCGCACTGGCGCCAGTCACGCCACCATCGCACCCTATGGTCCCTTCCGCGCTGGCGATGGCAAGCAGGTCAACCTCGGCCTCCAAAATGAGCGCGAGTGGGCACACTTCTGCACCATGGTGCTCGAACAGCCTGAGATGGCAACCGATCTCCGCTTCGACAGTAACGCAAAGCGTGTAGCCAACCGCGAGGCGCTGCATGCCATGATCGACGCCGTCTTCAGTCAGCTCACCATCGAACAGGTCGTCGCACGGCTGGATCGGGCGCAGATCGCCAACGCCCGCATGAACTCGATGCAGGAGTTCTGGGACCATCCGCAGCTCAAGGCACGCGAGCGATGGCGTGAGGTTGACTCTCCTGTCGGACCGCTCAAGGCGCTGCTGCCACCAGTCACGATGCGTGACGTCAAGCCACGGATGGACCCCATTCCGGCCCTTGGGGAGCAGACAGCGCAGCTTCTCCGCTCCCTTGGCTACAAGGATGAGCAGATCAATCACCTGCGGGCCGAACGTGTGATCTAGCGTGAGTAAACAAGAAGGAGGAACGTACGCATGACAACGAAAGAGGGCTGGCATGGCCGGTACTTCGAAGACTTCGAGGTTGGCGATGTGTATCAACACCCACTGGGGAGAACAGTGATAACGACGGATAACATGTGGTTTACCTTGCTGACGCAGAATACCGCCCCGATTCATTTTGACCACCACTACGCGGCACAAACCGAATTTGGCAGACCGCTCGTCGACTCGACCTTTACGCTGGCGCTGGTCACGGGGCAGAGCGTGGCCGACATTTCGCAGAACGTCTTTGCCAACCTGGGCTGGGACGAGGTCCGGCTCCCCAATCCGGTCTTCGAAGGCGACACCATCTACTCCCAGTCGGAAGTCCTGGAGAAGCGGGAGTCACGGTCGCGCCCGAATGTCGGCATCGTGACAGTCAAGACCTCCGGTTACAACCAGAACGGGACGGTCGTGATCACGTTCAAGCGCACCATCATGGTCTACAAGCGCGGGCAAGCACCGCAGATCCCACGCCTCACGCCAGAAGACAAGCCAATGGTAAAGCCAGGAGCAGAACAATGAGGACAACAGAGATCGGCAAGGGGACCACCCAGACGACGCGAACGCTGGCCTCGTTACCTACTACTCGGAGGAGAACATGATGCGTCGCACCTATTTGTTCGTGCCTGGGAGCCGACCGCATCGCTTCGAGAAGGCGTGGCAATCCAGAGCGCATGCCGTGATCCTCGATCTGGAGGATGCGGTCGAGGGCACGCAAAAAGACCAGGCTCGTGAGAACGTAGCGTCATGGCTCTCGCCGGAGCGACCAGTCTACGTTCGCATCAATGGAACGGAGACACCCTGGTTCGAGCGGGATCTCGAGGTGGTGCGCATGCCCGGCGTGCTGGGCGTCGTCCTCCCGAAAGCGGAGCATCCCGAACAGATCGCACAGGTCGCTGCCTACCTCACCGGAGAAGCTCGGGTGCTGCCGCTCCTGGAGACCGCCCTGGGCGTCTGGAACGCATACGCTCGCTCGCGCCTGGTACTGGCTTCACGCATAGCTGGCATCTTGCCTCCCCTCGATGGCGTGACGATGGCACTCGATGACCTGACCCGGTTGCGCGACGATGTGGCACGCGCACGTCGCCTCGGCTTTGGCGGGAAACTCTGCATTCACCCCAGGCAAGTGGAAACGGTCAACCGGGGGTTCGCTCCTATCGAGGCAGAACATGCCTGGGCCAGGCGGGTCCTGGAGGCGGTCGAGGCAACGGAGGTGGGAGCACTCCGGCTCGATGGCGAACTGATTGATCGGCCGGTGATCGCACGTGCCAGATCAATTCTGGCACAAGCAGATTCGCCTGGACAAACAAATTGAGGACATGACGAACCGCTCCACGTGAGCGGATGGTGTATCAAGTAAGGAGGTTGAAATGCAAGCAAGAATTCGCACGGTGATTATGAGAGGGGGTACCAGCCGAGGACTCTTCTTTCGGGACGAGGACCTTCCGCTGGACCCCGAAGCACGCACCTGGACCATTCTGGCCGCCTTTGGCAGTCCAGACCGCTATGGCCGCCAGATTGATGGGTTGGGAGGTGCCACCTCCCTGACCAGCAAGGCCGCCATCATCAGCAAAGGCACGCAACCCGGCATTGATGTCAACTTTACCTTTGGCCAGGTGAGCATCGAGAAGCCCTTGATCGACATGCGTGGCAACTGTGGCAACATCTCCTCCGCCGTCGGCCCCTATGCCATCGATGAAGGACTGGTCCCTTGCCAGGAGCCGCTGACCCAGGTGCGCTTTCTCAATACGAATACCCAGAAGGTGATTGTCGCACATGTACCCACCCGCAATGGCCGGTTTGAACCGGAGGGCAATTATACCATTCCTGGGGTGCCGGGGACGGGCTCCAAAATCGTCCTGGATTTTCTTGATCCAGGGGGGGCCGTCACGGGGAAACTGCTCCCCACAGGACAGGTCAGGGATGTCCTGCATGTGCCGGGGATCGGGCATATCGAGGTCTCGATCGTGGATGCCGCTAATCCCCTGGTGTTTTGCCGCAGTGAGGACTTTGGGCTGAGTGGACAGGAGACCCCCGAGCAGATCGATACCAACCAGGAGTTATTGCTGCGCATCGGGGCGACGCGTGCCGCAGCCGGGGTGGCCATCGGACTGGCGGATAGTATCGAGGAAGCCATACACAGTGTCCCTTCGGTCCCCAAGATCGCCTTTGTGACACAGCCACGGCCCTACTTCCAATTGGATGGCGTGCTCCGCGAAGCCGCCGACGTCGATCTGGTCGCCAGGATCATGTCGATGGGTCACTTGCACCGTGCCTATGCGTTGACCGGTGCCATCTGCACCACCGTCGCCGCACAGATCCCAGGCACGCTGGTGTATGACGTCGTCTCAGAGCGGGCACGAGCCAGTGGGGGGCTGAGGCTAGGCCACCCCTCTGGGGTGATGGACCTCTCGGCACGCACTCACAAAGAGGGAGAGCGTTGGTACGTGGAAAAGGCCTCCGCGGCTCGTACCGCACGCCGACTGATGGAGGGCCCCGTCTACATTCCTGGGTGGTTGCTTGGCAGCAGCAAGCAGGCCGTGGCCACGCCAGCGAATGTGAGGGACGGCAGTCACAAGGTGTCCTTGAATGCGTTCACGGGAAGGTGATACTATGACGACTCATACCGATCTCTTCTATGAGCAGGGAGGAATTCTGCTTGCTGTGTTGAGGAGGTTACTGAAGGCGTCGTGATGTTGTCCGACCATCTTTGTGGTTGGTGTATTCATGACGAAGCAGAAGGAGAGAAAAGCGATGACAATACACCCCGAGTCGACGACGGCCAGACTCCTCGTCCAGTGTCTGGAGAACGAGGGGGTCAAGTATATCTTCGGCATTCCTGGTGAGGAAACCATTCATTTCATTGACGCGCTGCGCGATTCATCCATCCGGTATATTCTGACACGCCATGAACAAGGAGCGTCCTTCATGGCTGACATCTACGGACGTCTGACCGGGAAGGCTGGGGTCTGTAGCGCCACACTCGGGCCGGGTGCGATCAACTTGTTGCTGGGGACGGCGGATGCCACCACCAATAGCGCACCGTTGGTTGCCATCAGCGCCCAAGTGGGCCTTGACCGCATTTACAAAGAGTCTCACCAGATTGTTGACCTGGTCAACATGTTCAAGCCGGTGACCAAGTGGGCTGAAACGGTCCTCACTCCGGAGGCTGTACCAGAAATGGTGCGCAAAGCGTTCAAGCAGGCACAAACCCTGCGCCCCGGAGCCGTCTACCTTGCGATCCCTCAAGATATTGAGACGATGCCAGCATCCCCAGGTGCCCACCCACTCCCGGTCAATATTGTTCGTGATGCTGCCCCCTCTCCCTCACAACTTGCCCGCGCGGTGACGCTGCTGCAACAGGCCAAAGCTCCCCTGCTCCTTGCCGGACACGGAGCCGCCCGCGCTCATGTCCAGGAGGCCCTGGTACGCTTCTCGGAAAAGCTCAATATTCCGGTCGCCTCCACCTTTATGGGCAAGGGTGTCTTCCCCGACAATCATCCAAACGCGCTGGGAACGGTGGGCTTTATGCTTCGCGACTACGTAAACTTTGGGTTTGCCCAGGCCGATGTGTTAATCTGCGTAGGCTATGAGTTACAGGAGTTCTCCCCGGCCCAGATCAATCCAATGGCTGATAAGCAGATCATCCACATTCACACGTTTCCGGCAGAAGTCGACACCCACTACACACTCGCTGTCGGCATCGAGGGCAATATTGAGCTCACGCTTGACGAACTGGCGCAGAAGCTGTCTCCCACATCTGGCCTGACCGCGACCGGTCAGCACATCCGTGCAGTGCTCCAGGAGGAACGTGAGAAAGGGGCACAGGATACATCTTTTCCCGTAAAACCACAGCGTCTGGTGTCGGATATCCGCGCAGCCATGGGCGCATCTGACATTGTCCTTGCCGACACGGGTGCAGCCAAAATGTGGATGGCACGGCTCTACCCGACCTATCAACCCAATACCTGCCTGATCTCCAACGGGCTTTCGACCATGGGGTTCGCACTTCCGGGAGCGATCGCGGCAAAACTGGCGTATCCTGAGCGCAAGGTCCTGGCGGTGATGGGTGATGGTAGTTTTCTGATGAATGCCCAGGAGTTGGAAACGGCGAGACGAGAGCGCCTCTCCTTTGTCGTGCTCATCTGGGTTGATGAGAGCTATGGCCTGATCGAATGGAAGATGGATATGGAACTGGGACGTCACTCCCATGTCGCCTTTACCAATCCGGATTTTGTGCGCTTTGCGGAGAGCTTTGGGGCGAAAGGGTATCGCATCCAGAGCGCAGAAGAACTGTTGCCGACCTTGAAACGGGCACTGGCAGATGATGTGGTCTCGGTCATCGCCTGCCCGGTGGACTCTTCCGAGAACATCAGATTGACCGACCAACTTGGCAAATTGACGGAGCCTCTTTAAGGAGCGAAGAGGGAACATAAGCTATCCCCTCATCTGGGGGTCAAGATATCATTTAGCACGAAATGATATCCTGACCCCCATTAGGCCATGCATCGATTGCGACAACGAACAAGTATGCACACGCTCGCCCTGACACGTCAAGCGGTTCAGTCTTGCCGATATAACTTCTGTTGAAGGTGGAGCTACCGACAACTGTATTGATAAGAAAATTTACACAAGATAGGAGAAAACTTCCATAGGTCAAGTCCTTCTAGTTCTGTGCTTGCAGGCGGGGGAAGAGCTTGAGCGCATTATTGCCGTAAATATCCTGGCGATCTTGCTCGCTGAGACCAGGGAGGGTCGCCAGTCCTTTCACCGTAGCGTATGTCTCCTTGCGCTCCTTCGTCGCATCGCCAAAGCACAGTCCTGGCGAAGAGAGCGAGAGCAGAGCCATTTGTGTCTCAGCACGGTCCATGACCGCCAGCGAATCTTCTGGTTTCCAGTGCGGGAAGGCCACACCTCCGGCTTCAACAACCCCGACCTTTGCCATTTCTTCAATATATTCAGGTGTGAGAAGGTGATGATGCACATCAATATGCACGTTACTCATTGTTTTGTTCCCTTTTGTATTTACGGTAGCGGTGACGCAGAGAAAGGATAAGATGTTTACTCCTCTGATCTTTCCTCACCAGAAATAGTCTCATTGTTCTCAGTTTGCACCCAGCTGGGCAGCTCCTGCCGTTGAATTTCAGGATGAGCCGCGTCACGGAGTGTGTCTCGATGCTCATAGAACCATTGCAGCAAGTTTAGGGCATCCTGTGCGCCGAGTACGGCAGTATTGCCTCCACATTGTACACGAAGCATATGGTCACGACTCTCCCGATTGATGGAGAGGGAGAGTGTGATTGAGCCATCCTGAAAGCTGATTCGTTCTGTTGCCATAGGGAGTACTCTTCTCTTTCTATATGGATTGAAGTCAAGCTGTTTCCAGTGAGTGAAGTCGCCAAGGTAACGAATAAGCAGCGATTCCGTCCAGCCCTCAGTACAGGCAAGGATCGCATTGTCAATTTAAGTCATAATAGAGCAAACCAAATTAATCACATCATCAGACCTCCGCCTACGGATACCCCTAGCTTCAGCTATGGGGTTTCTGACCTTTTGCTTATTCGCTATCAGATCCAGGAGGTTGTCTACGTACCCTCTCAGTTTCCGGTGCCACAAAGCGATACCCAACCCCTGGCTCGGTGAGTAGGTAGCGTGGATGAGCAGGCTCAGCTTCTAGCTTCTGGCGTAAACGGTTAATATACACCCGTAGATACTCGGCTTCGCCACTGTATTGAGGTCCCCAGATACGCTGCAGCAACAGGCGATGAGGAATGACCTTGCCCACGTGAGTGATCAGTTGCTCTAAAACAGAGAACTCTATGGGTGACAGGCGTACCTCCGCTCCCCGCAGTCGCACGATATGCCCCGCAAGATCAACCTCCAGATCACCAAAGCGTTTGATGCCGCTTGTGGGCGCTACCACCTCCCCTTGAGTACGACGTAACACGGCACGCACGCGGGCCAGAAGTTCTTCCACACCAAACGGCTTGGTCAGGTAATCATCTGCACCGATATCCAGTGCTGCAACCTTGTCGCCTTCCGCATCCAGCGCAGTCAGTACGATAATAGGCACAGCAGAGTGTTCACGCACACGACGACAGACCTCAAGGCCGTCCATGCGTGGCATCATAATGTCCAGAATAAGCAAATGGGGATCTTCGCGCTCCCACAGGGCCAGGGCTTCTAGCCCATTGCTTGCTTCAAACACCTGGAAGCCACGTGCGTGCAGATTCCGGCTCACAAAGTCGCGCAATACCTCTTCATCTTCAGCAAGCAGAATGCGTTTCGCCTTTGTCGTCATACGTACCTCCCTTTCTCCATTGAAAGCTACGTCGTTGCCATATCAACGGGTACTGCGGCAATGGCAGGCGAGACAAGCGGCAGTAAGAAGGAAATAGTGGTTCCCTGCACACTGCTCTCCGCCCAAATGACGCCTCCATGAGCTTCGACAAATGCTTTGCAAATGGTCAGTCCAAGGCCGGTGCCACCAGAATGCTGTCTGCGGCCATGTCGCGCCCGGTAGAAACGCTCGAACACGTGCGGCAGTTCGTCGGGAGCAATGCCAGGTCCATTGTCCGAAACAGATACAATGATGCCATCGTCCCGTCTCTCAACAGTAACCCGCACTTCACCTTCACCACCATATACCAGTGCGTTAGCGACCAGATTCTGGAGCACGACTTCTATACGCGCGCTATCCATGTTGATCAGAGGCAGGTCTTCGGGAATCTGCGCAGTTATCTTGATCCTGGGATGGCTCAGTCGCTTGATGATCTTCGCCACAAGTTCCTGTACGCTGACAGGAACGCGCTTGAGGAGGAGCAACCCGGCTTCCTGGCGTGAGAGATCGAGCAGATTGCTAACGAGCTGTGCCAGCCGATCGGCTTCACTGCTGATCGTTTGCAGAAAATGTCGTTGCTCCGCAAGTGACCAGCTGACGTCTTCCTGGAGTAAGGTCGAAGCGTAGCCTTTGATCGCTGCCAGCGGCGTGCGTACCTCATGACCAACCGCTGCCAGTAATGTCGTTTTAAACTCGTCAAGCTCACGCTCGTGTGTCACATCACGCAGCAGCAGGCCGCGCCCAATGAGCCGCCCTGCTTCGTCACCCACATCGAACAACCGCAAATGAATGGCACGCTGCCGTCCATCGCGTCTAATCTCAACAATCAACTCTGAGGTTTCGCTGGACTCAGCCTGTGCCAGGGACCGTTCGCATTCCGCAGGCTCTACCGCCATCGTACGCAGAACTTCATAGAGTACGCTGACGGGATGGCGCTCCAGTGCCTCAATAGGCAGGCCAGCGATCGTACACACTCCCAGGTTGGCATACAGTACCGTCCCATCGCTGCCTGTCAGCACCAACCCATCGCTCATACTGCCCATGATCGCTTCCAGCTTGTGCTTCTCTTCTGAAGCCTGCTGATAAAGCTGCTCGTTCTCTCGTGCCACCTCGCGTAACCGCTCATCGCTACGCTCATAAAGCACTGCATGTTCCCAGGCCAGGGTGGCATAGTTGGCAAACGTCAACAACAAGTTTATCTCGTTCTGGTTAAAGGGAGATGGCTCGGTACGATGCACCAGCAGAACCACGCTTCCCGAATGGCGACTGATGATCGGGATCGCCAATACCGCACGGAAGCCATCGGCATAAGAAAACGATGGCTCCTCAGGACTAAGCAGTTTTTGTACCGGCTGGCCATCGCGCAGTGCCCGTACCGCAGCTGAGTTCACGTTCTCAGGAGACAGGGAGAAGCTCTGGTTATAGCGTCCACTATGGCCGTCGCTGACCAGCACACGCAGCTCACCCTGTTCATCTGAGAGGAGGACTGCTGCAGCTTGCACATCTACCAGTCGTTGCGCCTCATGAATAACCTTTTCTACGACAGCACGTGGGTCAAGTGACCGAACTACGGCATTCGACGTTTCCAGCAACGTACGCAACTCGCCCAGTTTTTTCAACCCATCGAGTTCCAAACGCAGCAGCGAACGTGCAAGATTGCCAACCTCGTCGTCACGCATAGCGAGTACAGTCGTATCTTCCGGCATCGACTCCTCCGAGATCGGCAGTGCTTGATGCTGAATGGCAAGCGTATGCAGAGGGCGGATAACCCGACCTAGCAATATAAGCCAGAACAGTAGGCCGCCAATCACAAAGAGCAGAGCCGCCGCTAGCAACCAGAGATGGAACTGTGTGACAACTGCTAAAGCTTCGTCAGCAGGCCGTTGCACAACCACAGCCCAGCCGACATTCTGGACCGGAACAGCACTAAAAAGCCAGTCTTGTCCATCCGGCCCCACACCTACCTGTGAAGCCGTCTGGCCCTCCAATGCCTGCTCGGCACCAGGTAATTCGTCCACTACTGTCCACAAGATGCGCTTGCTGTCCGGTGTAGCAACAAGCTCGCCGCGCTCATCGATGACACTGATCATGAGTCGTCGCCCCTGCTGCTGCTGGGCTCGCACGACATTCTGCAAGGGAATGCTCAGCTCGTCAAGTGAGAAGCTCGCTGCGACGATACCCATCAACTTACCGCCGGTATATACCGACTTAGCAACGATGACACCCGCTCTGATAGCCGTCGGTTCAACTGCAATACCTACCTCGAAAACCGGTCCACTAACCCTGAGAGCATGCTGGATCACGCCAGGCGGCGAGAATGCTGACCCTAACCCAGGCTGGCTCGGTGGCAAAGAGATACTCAAGTCGCCTACAGGATCGAGCCAGTAGACATAATCCACATCGTTGCGAGCAGCCTTGAAACCCTGGAAGATGTTCACAATCTCGGCAGGTGTACTGCTCTGTACTGCATTACCTAGCTCAGTGATCGCGTTCTCAGCACCGCTCAAATCAAGGCTAGTCTCGACTGCGATCTCCTGTGCCAGTGCTTGATCTGATGCCTGGACGTCATTGCGTAGCCGCTGCTCGATCACGGCGTCAACTCCCACACCTCCAAGCAGCACAACCATGACAAAGAGCAGATAGACACTCAGTAATTGGACCAGGAGCGATCGACGCACGAAATGCGACATAATCAGAAGCTCCCAGGATCATCGAATATCCTTCTACCCTAATTTCTGCCGCTCAAGCGTACGCTTGAGCACACCAATAAGAGCAATGGTGCCGAACCAGATCGCGGTCAGCACCCAACCTCGCTTCTCGCTCATGAGCTTATCCTTTCGTTCTGCTCTGAAGCTAACCTTTTCGCTTATTGTACCACTTCATTAGAGTTGCCACCTAAATCGCTTACATATCATTTTACGGACAGTCATACCAGCTAGCCCATTCTGGGTGCGGTTCATTGTTTTGCACGGATGAGCTTGGAAAGACATGGTAGGGGCGGCATTATGAAGATTAACTATTCAATCCAGTGATCAATCAGCGCAATCATTACCGGATTAAAAAGTTAACCTTCATCATGACGCCAGTCCGTCTCTGGCGATCTGGTCTGCTCGTGTGCGCAACTGGCGTCATGATGAAGATTAACTATTCAATCCAGTGATCAATCAGCGCAATCATTACCGGATTAAAAAGTTAACCTTCATAATGCCGCCCCTACCATGTGTCTTGAATTCGTGCCCAAAAATGAAACGCACCTGCCCATTCTTTTTTTTCAAGATGTCGGCCTTTGAGAGTCTAGCTGGATGAGGCTCAGCGAGGAAAGACGTTCTGGCTTTGCATTGGCAAGCTCACCAGGCCGCTCTGAATTCTCGCCTGACCAACCGTAATCTCTGGTAACCCTTGATTGAGCGAAGCTAAATTGTGGGCGACCCACTCTGCTGCTCGCCTCACTGACTCGTCGGCTCCCGCTTGTGTATCAAAGATACTGACGGTGACCGCTTCGTCGTTTCTGACATCTAATGCATAGTAGGCGACGAAGCCCGGCACCCGGCTGATGATGGGCACGAAGCCCTCTTGCACCCGCCGCATCCACTCATCAATCGTTCCAGGGATGATGTAGTACTTGCGTATCACGATGTACATCATTTGCTCCTTCCTGTTGATAGATCTGATAATAGAGAGAACCTCTCAGCAAAGAGACGACGCGAAGAAACCGGGTGACGACACACCTGCCACCTCTACTCGCTACTGCGTGTACTACTTCCCTCATGAGCAAGAATAAGAGCGACTGCCTCCACCTCGTCACATGTAAACCAAATCGGTTCCTTGATGGATGCTCCTTCTAGCTCGATCCAGTAGTAACAAAAAGGTTCATCACCCTCAAGGGATTGCATGGTATGCACCCTTCGGATCGTTCCTCTTAACTCCCGGAAAGGACTGCCACTGATCACTTGTACTCGACTGCCTACCGGGAAGACACGCAACGCCATCGTACAATGACTTCCTTTCTAGCTCTTCTAGAGAATGAGCGGGAGAGTTCGTCCCGAATGAGGAGCAGTCTCCTCTCCAGAAAGCAGAGAATAACACACAAGTGGAGCTAAAGCAGAATTGTTCTACGTGTTTTGCAATGACCCTCTTAAAGGGTAAACAATCCCTCCTATTTTGTCAAGTATTTCTACTATGTCTATAGAAAACAATACTGTTTCATATGTAAATAGTGCATGGAACAAGCTTTTTTGTTCCATATTTCCCATTCTGTATTAAGCAGCCAAGCATGGGAACAATAGAGGGCATTAAGGTCGATCAATGAAGCGATTACCTGTGATATTATTGTGCAGAGGTGAAGTCAGTTCCTGATAGCCTGGTATGACATGTTCGGCAAAAGGGCCGAGGGGTTCGGTCGGTTCGAGAACGCGCCATGAACGCTGCCCCGGCTGACCACTGGGCTTGTTCATCACGTCAACGCCGAGCTTATTCATGACAATCATGTTTTGCCGGGCAAGTAGCTGATGAGGCATGTACGCATAGAGAGGTGTATCTAGCTCTGCCAGCTGTCGCGCAATCTGTGCAGGCGCATGCTCATATTGTATGCAGGCCGCTTGCACTTGTGCTATAAGTTCGTCGTGAGGGAGAGCAAAGATAGCATCCAGAGCATGCAAGAGATTGAAGCCGCGATTAAGCATGATTTTACGTCCGTGCTCGAGCCGCTCCAGCAGGCCATCACCGGACTGTCTGAGGCGAACCTCTTGCAGTTGACGGGTGATATCAGGCAGAGGCAGCATATCCAATTTGCCGTTCAGGAAGGCAACAACACTGGCAGTATCGCCCTCTTGCCAGCCTTGCAAGAGTTCCAGGCAGTGATAACCCTCATACCGTTGAATGTTCTTATAAATACTCAGTAAATAAATACTCAGTAAACGATCCTTACATTCACATATCCAGAGGGCATGCAGATAGCGTACAGTGTGGTCAACGGGAAACGCTGGAAAACGTTTTTGCCCCTGCACGTCTTGCGCAAAGCGAAAACTGGCCTCAAACTCACTTTGCAACTGCTCAAAGGCTTTCAGCTTCTGCTCAATCAATTCTGGGACAACTGGCTTTTGCAGGGATGGAGTAGCATCCATAATGATCTCCTCTGAGAAACTTTCATCTCGTTCGTCTACATGGTACTACATTGATTACGTTGGAGAGAGCAGATGTGATACGCTTTGCATGGAAAGCTTTTGACGTTACATTCTTGCATATCTCACTACAGGCTGTGGTATAGTAACATATCTTCGTCATAGAAGGGAGAAAACCATGACGAACAGTACCCCGGACAATCCAGGCGTGATCGCTCCACCACCGTTGATTTATGTAGGTGGACTGGTTATTGGTTTGCTATTGCAAAACAAATTTCCTCTACCTTTCCTGCCCAAGGGATGGCGACGAGCAGTATTTGGGAGCACCCTGATAGGCCTGGCGGTCATCATTGTACGACAGGGATTTCAAGAGATGCAACGCGCTCAGACGAACGTGAATCCAATGCTACCCGCTACGAGTTTGGTCGTCGATGGCCCCTTCCGTTTCTCACGCAACCCCATCTATCTTTCGATGACCGTGTTTTACACAGGTGTGGCGATCCTGGTCAATGCGCTCTGGCCCATACTCTTGTTACCAGTCGTGCAGTTCGTGATGCGCGTCGGGGTCATTGAGCGCGAGGAACGCTACCTGGAACGCAAATTCGGCGAACAATATCTGAGCTATAAGGCAAAAGTACGACGATGGCTTTGATTCACCTTGCGAGGTATACACATGAATACACTAACACCACTGGAAACACTCTTCGAGGTTGGACATGGACATCCCCTGCCACTGCCAGATGAATTGACCAGGCTTTACGGCAGTCTGCACTTTCCAACACATCCTTCTAGCCCCTATATTCTTGGCAACTTTGTCACAACACTGGATGGAGTTGTATCGCTGGGCAACTATAAAGGCTCAGGTGGAGGAGATATAAGCGGCTTCAACGAGCAAGACCGCATGGTGATGGGCTTGCTACGAGCGATTGCCGACGCAGTCATTGTCGGTGCCGGAACGTTACGTGCAACTCCCCGGCACCGCTGGACCGCCGCATACATCTACCCGGCGCTTGCCAATACATACCAGGAACTTCGCTCCTCGCTAGATAAGACAGAACCTCCACTTAATGTCATCGTCACAGCAAATGGCGAAGTGAACCTTGACCTCCCGGTGTTCCAGTCCGGTGAAGTTCCCGTATTGATCGTCACGACTCGTAAAGGTGAAGAGCACATCCGTAAGCAGCATCTACCCGCAACAGTTCAGCTCTCGGTAGCACAAGGCGATGGCCATATCAGTGCTCAGGCTATTCTAGAAGCAGTGAGCCACGTCCGCCAATGCGAAATGATCCTGGTCGAAGGCGGCCCACAATTGATGGGCCATTTCTTCGCGGAGCAACGCCTGCACGAACTCTTCCTCACTCTCGCCCCCCAGCTTGCTGGACGCGACGGTTCAACCGAACGGCCTGGACTTATCGCGGGCCAGACATTCGCACCAGAACATCCCCTTTGGGGCACACTTCTCAGTGTCAAACGTCAGGAGAGCCACCTGTTCCTGCGCTACGCATTCGAAACGGGTGCGCCCATCACTGCGTCATAAACATTAAGGGACTCTCGAAAACTAAAGTATAATAAGTATATACCTGAAGGTTCGGCAGCGAGAGAATACCAAGGCAACCAGTGGAGGCTAGAGTCATGAGCGTGCTTCTTGATAATATGTCCATGATAGGATTGAATAGCTTTTTGGCGCTCATTCCCCTCCTCTTTGGCTGGCTCATGGTGAAAACCCGACAAAAATTTTTTCAACTCGCTTTTGCTCTTCTCTGGTTCCTCTTTTTACCAAACACCCTCTATATATTGACAGATTTGCGGTATCTCCCGGAACAATGGCATGCCCTCCATTCCTCTGGCAAAATCGCTTTAGCTTTACAATATCTCCTCTACGAAATGCTTGGTGTGAGTAGTTTTCTGCTCGGGCTGTACCCACTAGAGAAACTGCTTGTCCGTTCTCACTGGCGAAAGAAACAATTGGTGCTGACTGTTTGTCTCATTGTCGTCAATTTTTGCATCGGTTTCGGGATAGTTCTGGGAAGAGTGCAACGACTCAATTCCTGGGATATCTTCGTGAATGTCCCAAAAGTCATACAGGCATCTTTCCAGATTGTATCTTCCGTGGAATTAATGCTCCTCGTTGTGCTCTTTGGCGTATTTGCCAATGGTTTTTACTTTGTATGGAGAACATGCTGGGCAATTAGCACCACTCTCGCTTCCAAATCGAAGTGATAACTGTCTGTCTGCTACGAGCGTCTTTAGCGCTGCTCAAAAAAGAGGGCCAAGGCGTGAGATGAGGTGGGTAGAATGTGACAGCGTGATGAGAGCAAAGAACTGTTGACCATGGTGGTCATTCCTACAGCTATCAACACATATTAGGGAGACTACCCGTGCTCATAACCGTATCATAAAACATTAACTCAAACTCGTGACTCAGCCGTACAGCACGAGTGATTAGCTGACGTTCGGTGAATGTAGCATAACGGGCTAAAAGAGCGTTATCCACAGGCGTAACTTGCGTGCCTATAGCATCATGAGCGGTGAAGAAGGCTACCTGTTCGGCACTCAGGCCATAGTTACGCATGAGAGCAGGACCGACGCGAGCACAGATGGAGATAAAGATATCTTCACTCGCACTGACTGCCGCTAACTTTTCCGGCGGAGAACCATAGGCCAGCATCCAGTAGAAAAAGTTAGTCAGAGCCATGCAGCCTGCCAGTGGCTCGACTGCATCAAAGTCGGCTTGAGAGAGACCTACTGCCTCGCCAAAACGTAACAACAGCTTGTAACCACCAACTTTGGGTGTAAGTTTGGCAATGAGCAGTTCCTGCACTTCCAGATCGGGAGCACTGGCGATCGCCAGCGCATCAAGACGGTAAGCTTCACGCACCAGCCACCAGTCTTGTAAAGCGAACAATTGCAGGCGTTCCCGCTCTAGAGTGCCATTCTCTATACCGGTCCACAGTGGATGGTAGAGCAGGCGTTGACGGAGTGGTTGCAGATTTTCTGTTAAGATATTGTCGGCAAAGCTCATGATTCATTTTTCGCTTCTAGAGGCGTGTGAGCCATAAAATCCACAATATGTTGGGCTATCTCTTCGCCTTTATCCTCTTGCAGAAAGTGGCCTGCATCCGTAATGGTAATTTCTGGTTGGTCTTGAGCAGTAGGAATAAGCGCACGGAAGAATTTGTCGCCACCTCTGGTGATGGGATCTTTGTCGGAGAACATGATCAGGGTTGGCTTCTGCCATTGCGAGAGAACTTCTCTTGCATGGCGCATGCTGGCAGAGCCAGGGTCATCGGGTGAAATAGGAACAAGCAGAGGAAAGACCATTGCTCCTGCTTTGTAGGAGACATTAGGAAAGGGACTTTCATAGGCACCTAGCACCTCTGGAGGCAAGCTAGCACCTTGCGCTGTCCCGCGAGCTATCACCTGACTAATAGGAAGATCAGGTATACTGGTGGCATACTCGCGCCAGCGCATAAACCCCTTGCTCATAGGTTCGTCTCCAGTGGGAAGGGCCGTGTTCATGATCACCAAACGAGCGAAACGTTCTGGCATTTCGCTTGCAACACGCAGGCCAATCAGGCCACCCCAATCCTGTACCACAAGCGTTATCTGCTCAAGCGAGAGGGCTTGAATAAAGCCCACGAGCATATCACGATGCATCTGAAACGAGTACTCGCCGCGCTCGGTATATTTATCGGAACGCCCAAAGCCCACAAAGTCCATAGCAATGACCCGGTAGTTGCGCGAAAGAATTGGTATCATTTTGCGATAGAGAAACGACCATGACGGTTCGCCATGTAGGCACAGGATAACTTCACCCTGACCTTCATCGACATAGTGAATACGCATGCCGTTTACTTCTACGTAGTGCGGTGCATAGGGAAAGTCGGGCAGGTTCTGAAAGCGTTCATCGGGGGTGCGGATGATAGGCATAGCTGTTCTCCATGGCAATGTGTAAGGATGTGGTTATGGCGTGCTAATCAGCACGCCATAACCTATACATTGAGATTCACATCGTCTGTATTTCTACAGGCTTCGGCTCAACCTTTACCCATTTCTCACGGAAGTGCGGCATGACCTCTTCAGCCATCAACGTTTGCAGCTTCAGCACGAGATAATCAGGTATTTCACCAACGTGGCCGCCACTGACAAGCATACCAGCGTGCAGGACATCGGTATAGTAAGAGAGCTTTTCGATGACGGTATCTACGCTGCCAGCGATTACCACGCCGCTATCGACCAGTTCCTTGAAAGTTGGCTTTGTGGTGCGCTGCCAGACGCCGCTCTTGAGCAGGCCCAGGAAGCTCTTCTCGCTGATATAGCCCGGCGGGAAATTGTACTGCGGGCGCAGCTTCATAGCTTTATTGAACAACCACATGATGTACTGCTCGCCCTCCTTCATGGCGATATCGTCAGTTTCGGCCACATAGATCGGTGTACAGAAAGCGAGCTGCTCTGGACTGGCCTCGTAGCCATATTTTTCCTCGGCAATACGACGGTACATGTCGTAGGCTTTCTGACGCTGCTCCATGGTCATGAAAACGGTCATGTACGGATAGCGATGTCCAGCGGCAAAATCGATGGTTTCCATACTAGCCGTACCCGGCAGCCAGATAGGCGGATGTGGCTTCTGAATGGGGCGCGGCCAGATGTTGACATAGCGATAGCGGTAATGCTCTCCCTCAAAGGCAAAGGGGCCAGGGCGTGTCCAGGCTTGAATAATCAGATCATGCGCCTCATTCATGCGCTCACGGCTCGTAGTAGGGTTCATGTTGTAGCTGAAATACTCCATACCCGTGCCACGCACAAAGCCAGAGATGATGCGCCCTCCACTGATCACGTCGAGCATGGCGATCTCTTCGGCAACGCGCAGTGGATCATCATGGAGGGGCAGAGCATTGCCAACGATACCTATTTTCGCCCGTTTGATGCGCTGGGTCAGCACGGCAGCCATAATGTTCGGTGAGGGCATGGTGCCATAGGCATTCTGGTGATGCTCGTTGACGATGACGCTATCCCAGCCCAATTTGTCCGCTCGCTCCATCTCATCGAAGTAGCGATTGTAGAGCCTATGCCCTTTGACGGGATCATAAATGGAATTGGGCAGCGTGACCCATGCCGAGTCATACTTTTCGTCAAAATCTTCTGGCAGGTAAGGCCAGGGCATCAGGTGGAAATAGTGGAATTGCAGCTTGTTCATGAATAGATACTCTCCTGTAAGATGGAGGCCCGACGCCCATAAGAACGTATCCGAAAACCTCTCAGGGAAGGTGTAAGAAATGTAGTGACCCCCCTTGTGGGGGTCAGGCCTCCCCTTGTGGGGGTCAGGCCTCCCCTTGTGGGGGTCAGGCCTCCCCTTGTGGGGGTCAGGCCTCCCCTTGTGGGGGTCAGGCCTCCCCTTGTGAGGGTCAGGCCCGCCCTCCCTGTTCCGTCCATCAAAGGTTTCCGGATACGTTCCAAGGGATGTCCCTACATTTCTTCTCCTAAAAAGTCGCTGATCGCTTTACACCATTCCCGTGGTTTCTCGAACATAGGCATGTGGCCCGTACCATCGAGGATGACCAGTCGCGAGTGAGCTATCAGGCGATGATACGTTTCAGCATAAGCCACGGGAATGAGACGATCATTTCTCCCCCAGATGACAAGCGTAGGAGTCTTCACAGACGCTAAGCGACGCTCTAGCTTGGGATCATAATTGGGATTCCAGGCCAGCGAGGCCAACGTGGTCAACTGCTTATACTGTGCCAGTAAATAATCGACATTGACCTCTGGGGGTATCAGAGGCATGGCAGCGGTGAAGTCGTCAAAGCAGGCAGCCAGCAGCTCTTGTGGAGCCATAGCGAAGAGGTCGGCAATGGGCTTGCCTTTGACGCGAATGCCGACAGCATTAGAAAGAACAAGCTTTTTAACGCGCTCTGGATACCACACCGCCATCTCTACGGCCATCCAACCGCCGAGAGAGTGTCCGACGATCACAGGTGTATCCAATCCTAACTCATCGAGTAGATCACGGAAGAAGAGGATATAATCGCTCATATCGCGCATCCAATCAGGACGTTCGGTGAGACCAAAGCCGGGGGGATCAGGTGCGAAGACATGAAAGTTTTGCGAGAGAGTGCTATGGTATTCCAACCAGAGATTGCCCAGATTGGTGCCATGAAGATACAGCAACGGAGGAGCGGTCGGTGGCCCGGCCTCAAAGACATGCGTGGCAACGCCCTGCACAGTGATAGTACGCTCTATCTTTTCACCCGGAGCTACGATGCTGGCGATTTCATCTGACATGCGAATTCATCCTTCCTTAGGTTACGCAAGCCACGATCACTAAGCTTGACTTTATACATTTTTGAGCTGAGAGCACATTCTACAGCTTTGTCAAAGAGCCTCCGATAAATAAGAAGATGGTCGCATTTGAGAGAGCATGGGTAAGAATTGTCCCCAGGATTGTCTTATGACGTAATGCCTGCCAGCCAAAGAGCAGGCCAGAGAGGGAAACGACTCCAAATAGGAAAAGATTCTTTGCATCAAACGCTACAAGGTATCTCACATGCCCACTTGCAAAAAGTGTCCCCTGGATGAGTATGGCAGGAATAGCTTGTACGGTCCACTGATGAAGATATCCTAACAGGATACCCCTGAATATCACCTCTTCAATAATTGCTGCGGTAAGAAAGCCGTTGAGGATTGCCATGACCACTAAGATTGGCGATCCCCACGAGATGTGCCCCAGTAGCACGTAGGCTTCTGCTATACCAGCTGCAACACCAAGCACAATCCACAGCACCAGACCTTCTATCACTGCTTGCCGGGTGCCTTTGAATCGGATAAAAAATTGAGAGAGATGCCCTCGATTGATCGTCAGAAATACCCCAATGAGGAGATACGATGAGAGGAGATAGATGGGGAAGGAGAGATCAGGATTGACCTGATCCAAGACCTGCCTGACGATAAGGCGTATGAACAGAAGTAAGACGAGAATACTCATCGATACGACGTTTGTTTTTGGTTTCACGATGCTAGACGTATCCATGCTGCTGTTCCCCTCTCCTGGTTCCACTCCGTTCCAAGCGTCCGCTTCTCTTGACCTTCTCTATTTTTGGAGGAAAGGACTTCAAGAATCCCCTGGGTAAGATAGAAGTTAAGCAAAGCCCTATCTGATGAACCAGGAGGTTCCTATGTTCCTTCCCTGTCCCATTATAGCTGTTTTGGCTCACTTTCAGCCACTGTTTGAGGCAGAACGCTCCAGCTACGAGACTTGTAGAGCGAGCCTTCTGCCTCTTCAAAGCTTTCCAAAAAGATACACCAATCCCGGCTCCAAGCCCTGCTCCCAGGTCGTCCAGTTATGCCCACCCGGCAGTTCCTGATAGCTATGGAGATAACCCTTATCTGCCAGCATCGCCGCAAAACGACGATTAGGAGCTAATAGCCATTCAATTTGACCCGTTTGCACATAAAAGCGCAAGGGGATACGCAGTGTTGCGACGAGTTGCTCCGTCAGCCACTCACGATCATGATAGTAGTCCCCACCTTGAGGATCGGCAGTGAAACATCCTGACTGGCTGCCTATAGACAGGAACACCTGCGGATTTCTCCAAGCCAGCCACGCTGAAACCAATCCACCCAATGAAGCCCCCCATAGCCCTCTTGCCGGAGTTGGTCCATAATGGCTTTCAATAGCAGGCAAGATTTCTTCGAGCAAGAATGCTTCATAGGACACGTTGAACCAATACTCCGCCTTGCGATCCTGTGGCTCTACGAAAACCAGGCGCACAGGTGAGATCACATTCTGCTCTCCCAACGCTTCAGTAACCTCGTGAAAGTGTAATTTCTGGTAGTACGCAGCCCCATCTTGTACGTACACAGTTACAGCAGGAGCAACAGGAGGTTCGTATACATAATAGATACGCTGACTCTTAAAAATTCGCGAAGTCAGCGTATGAGCAAAGGTGCTTCCGCGAAAGATGTGCGGACGTGGTGGCGTCTTAAAATTGTTATCAGGAAGGGTAATAAAGCGATGATAATCATACCAGGGGTGCCTGGGTACCTGAGCATTTGATAAATCTGCCATAGGCTGCTTGTTCGCATCCATAAATGCATACTCGATATAGGCTCCCGCAGGAAATTCGAGGGTTATTGGCCCTGCAACAGGCAAAGGTTTCTCATCCCAATCGGTGAAATCCCCTATCAGGTATGCCGCACCTGTGGGTGGGTTAAACGTGATAAAGCGGCCCTGAAACATGAGCTAGTAGCCTCGTTCTAGCGCATTTTCGACTATCATCTTCCGCCTCTATCTTTGCAGTGTTCTTTCTTGTTGTCAGACGCAAGGCGAGATCACATTATCTACTGTATCACTTTCCGAGCCCCACTCGTATATCTTAAAGGGACATGTCATTAGCCCTCCCATATGAAAGTGTTTCCCTATCTGAAGAGATGGTAGATATCTGTGCTCGCCAGGGTATCGGCTTTATTCCGTGGTTCCCGCTGGCGACCGGAGAGCTTGCTCGCTCCGGTGGCCTGCTCGACCAGATTGCGAAACGGCATAATGCTAAGCCCAGTCAGATCGCACTCGCCTGGCTCCTTCAGCGTTCAAGCACAATGCTCCCTATTCCAGGAACCTCCTCAGTGAAGCATCTCGAAGAGAATGTAATGGGCGCAACCATCAAACTGAGCAAGGAAGAGTTTGACGCCCTCAATCAAGCCAGTAAATAGCTCGATGGTTTTTTGCTTACGTAGAGCCCAAACAGAGTTGGCGTAGCGATAGGCTACGCCAACTCTGTTTGGGCTCTCACTAGCTTTCAAACGAAACTCTTCTACTTGTTTCATTTGAGGGAGCCTCAAAGTGGTGCTCATAGTGCCTATTAGGCAGTGGTATGAGCCTCGAAGGGTTGGGGATCGCCGAGACGACCATCAGACCAGGCTACATAGAGTGTATTGCTGCCGTAGTTATCCGTGTAGTCACCAAAATTCGGCGTAATATCCGATGAGACGGCATTCCAGTTGGATGAGCCTGTCGTTATACGAACGTTGCTTGTGGGTGAGCTGGTGGTACGCGGATCGATGTTCTTTGCTGCATACACATCGGTGATAGCACTATTCGCGGAAGAGCGCCCATAGAATGAAACATCCAGGAGACCTTGTGCATTGGCATAGCGGAGTGCTGGCAGCATATGCCACCCGCCCTGACTGCTATTGAGCCGTACTGGTTTTGTCTGAATAGTACTCAGGCTCCCAAGACTAAAGCTCTGGAGGAGAATGTCACCAGCCGGATGCAGACGAGCATCATTCCAGACAAGACTGACTGTGCCTGCCTGATCGCTCACGGCGATACGGGGAAAGTCGTTCATGGGGAAACGGTTATAGCCGGGAATAAACGCGCTATCCATTGCGACGACGTTGACGGCGTTAGAAGCTGCCGGTCCACTACAGGTGGAAGTTGGCAATGTCAGACAGGAAGCGGGTATGTAGTGGACCCTTTGTTGTACTGGTGTGTTGAAGCAAGCCGGGTTAAAGAGGTTTGTACCGACGTTGAATTCGTAGGCAACGTAGACCGCACCTGTATGGCGATCGACCGCCGGATATGCTCCCTCGTTTTCACAGTTGGCATCGCCAGGAGCAACGACGAAGTATGCTGAGCTAGGAGTCTTCTGTGAACCGGTACTACCGGGAGTGCAAACCGGATTGCCTGCTGTGCCTCCCCGTGGCCCTGTTCCCCCACCTGGCGTACCAATGTCGCAGACAGCTAGCTCGATCTGGCCGTTGAACAGCTTGGGGTTGGTACCGATGCCAAACTCAGTGTAAGAGACATACAGACGACCACGCACCGGGTCAATCGAAAGAAAATCTTTGTCCAGGAAGCTACAGAAGGAACCGAAGCGTTGAGTGATACATTCTGTGCTGGCTGCCGCGATAATCGGTTGGCTACAACTGATCGTGGCTGTCGAACCAGCGCCGCTGGCTTTACATGCATCGAGGGCTATGAATGACCGGACATCCGTTGGCGGCTTTGGTCCGAAGAAGAGTGGATTAAAGAGACTACTGATATAGAAATAGGTTGAGCCACCTGAACGCCATGTCTCAACGCTTGGGTCACCCTCGAATATGGCATTGTGACAGTTGGTGTTGGGCAGACCTCCCTCGTCTACAAAAGACTTCCCACCATTGGCCGAGAAGCCAAAGCCGGTACCTTCTTCTTTATTCATAGGCGCACCACAACTCGAGAAGAAGGCCGTAGCGTCATTCCATGCTTCAACTACGTATGACCCATTAGCTGCAATAGAGGTTTCCGACTGCCCATAGGCTTGAGTACCTGATGGGCTAATGTCTTCATGTGGATTGGCTGCATCGACATTTGTGCCAAAGGTTGGATTTGCGGCAAGTGCAGCATGCGTAGGGCCGTTAGGCTGAGCTCCAAAGCAATGCATCTCCGCACCAGCTGATGCCAGAATGCTCTTGCCTACCCGATCACAAAACTTTGTGGGAGTAGCCGCATTGGCGGCATACGCGACATTTGTGTGAAGGACTGCAGTACTTACAATGCCGACGATGAGGGCAAGAGCAATTAACACTCCTGTTATACTCTTGCGATTGAAGAATAGACTCATAGTAACACCATCTCTTTCCAAATTTGCCTCCGTACTGGCTGTTCCCGCCTTTCCCTTGGATGTGGTCATAATTGTTTGATGCGAGAAAATCCAGTAGAAACAGTACAATAGTGGTCGCGAGGGATACCAGTTTAAGTGTTTCGCCAAAATCACGATGTCTACATTTATTATAAACTCGATTCAGCAAAAAATTCGTAGAATATAAGCATCGCAACCATGAGATGGAGCAGGATAGGTGAATAAAGAAGTAATGGGAGTATTAGCTACTCCCTGCCCCCAAAAGGAAGCATAATCAAAAAAACCTTCTTTGTCAAGCATTTTGATGGTGTTTTTCTCGACAACAGTTCTATCTTGGGATAGACTATCAACAGAACCTGTATGTTATAACCGTTGCGAGTATTTTATAAAAACTGGCCAGACCAAAGGAGGTCGGGAGGGATGCGTACACTTATTACCTTGCGTGTCAATGCTGAACGCTATGAAGTCGCAGTGTTGCCACATCATACACTGCTTGAAGTGTTGCGTGAGGACATGGGATTGATAGGAACAAAGCATGGTTGTGAATTGGGGGAGTGCGGCGCCTGTACGGTTTTGATCGATGGAGTCCCTGTACTTTCGTGTTTGACACTGCCTGTAGAGGTACAGGAAAATGAGATTACGACGGTAGAGGGCTTGGAACATAACGGCAAACTGCATCCCTTGCAAGAAACCTTTGCTGAGCTAGGTGCGGCTCAGTGTGGCTATTGTACGCCTGGGATGCTCCTTTCAGGGGTCGCTTTATTGGATACTTATCCTCACCCTAGCCGTGAACAGGTCAAGGAGGCATTGGCTGGCAACCTCTGTCGCTGTACCGGCTATACCAAAATCTACGAAGCGGTCCATGCTGCCGCCCAACGTATGGCAACGGCGTCCGAGAATGTAGGGGCGCAATTCATTGCGCCCAAGAATCCTGGACAACGCATAACAACGGAGCCTGATAATGTAGAGGTGCAAGACATAGCAATGGAGCCATCTCATGAGTAAACGCAAACATGAAGGGGTACAAGAGATTGTGTCCACGTCTAAATCCTCTTCATCTGAAAAAAACTATAAGATCATCGGCACACCACGGCCCAAAGTTGATGCCTATAGCAAAGTGACCGGACGCGCCCTCTATGCCGACGATATCATGCTCCCACGCATGGTCTATGGGCGGCTGTTGCGCTCTCCGCATGCTCATGCACGTATCGTTGCCATTGACACGAGTAAGGCTCTGGCCCTGCCAGGGGTGTTGGCTGTACTCACAGGCGAGGATTTGCCACAGAAATTTGGGATTTTGCCTTCTAGCCAGGATGAGTATGCCCTGGCTATTGATAAGGTGCGCTACGTAGGCGATCCGGTGGCGGCTGTGGCCGCGCTTGACCCTGATATTCTGGACACGGCAATGAAGCTGATTGAGGTGGAATATGAGGTGCTACCTGCACTGATGAGTATTGACGAGGCCCTGGCCCATCCAGAGGTGAAGATTAATGAGGATGCGCGGATTGGCAATATTCATAAGGCGGTAGCTTATGAATTTGGTGATATGGAAGCGGGGTTTGCGGCGGCAGACTACATTCGTGAGGATTGGTTTTATTATGAGGGCAACACGCATGCGCCATTGGAAGCACATGCATGTGTAGCACGGTGGGAGCCCAATCCGAGCGATCCGGTGGGTGGCAAGGTGACGCTGTGGTCGTCTACACAGACGCCGCATTATGTGCATCGTGAGTTGAGCAAGGTCTTGAAACTGCCAATGTCGCATGTACGGGTGATTGCGCCGCATGTAGGAGGTGGCTTCGGTGGCAAGACCGATCCATTCTCGCATGAAATCTGTGCCTGTGAACTGTCGCGCCGCACGGGTCGGCCTGTCAAGATCACCTGTACCCGTGAGGAGGTGTTTCTCATTCACCGGGGACGCCATCCCGTCAAAATGTGGATCAAAACCGGCGTTAAGCGGGATGGGACATTGACGGCGATGCACTTCCGTTCGTTTCTGGATGGTGGAGCATATGGTTCGTACGGTGTGGCAACTACCTATTACACAGGTGCCTTGCAGACGGTGACCTATACACTGCCCTGCTATAAGTTTGAAGGGATGCGTCTGTTTACCAACAAGCCGCCGTGTGGGCCAAAGCGCGGCCATGGGACGACCCAACCTCGTTGCGCTGTTGAGGTCCATCTAGATAAGGTTGCTCATGAGCTGGGGCTTGACCCGGCGGAGTTCCGGCGGCGCAACCTGATCCAGCCCTATACGCGGACGGTCAACGGTCTGCGTATCACCAGTTGTGCATTGGAGGAGTGTCTTGATCAGGTTCTTGCGCGTTCGGGCTGGCATGCATTTCATGCCGATGGTGTTGCATCAAGACAACCGCAGGATGATGAGCCGTGGAAAAAACGAGGCTTAGGTTTGGCGGCCTCCTCATATATTTGTGGAGCGGGCAAACCCATCTATTGGAATGATCTGCCGCATTCGGCGGTGCAGATTCGTCTTGATCGTGGTGGTGGAGTGACAGTCTATTGCGGTTCCACGGATATCGGACAGGGGTCAACCTCAGTGCTGGCCTATATTGTGGCCGAAGAACTAGGCATTGCACCCGAAGAGATACATATGGAGACGGCAGATACGGCACTTACCCCTGTCGATCTTGGTTCGTATTCCAGCCGTGTGACGTTTATGGCTGGCAATGCAGCCATTGCGGCGGCACACAAGTTGAAAGAGCAGTTGCTGCTGGGGGTTTCTGAACGGCTGCATATTCCCGTAGAGCGGCTACAGGCAGAGGGCGGGATGATCTATGACGAGCATGATCCAGGCATAGCCCTGCCCTTTGTGACAGCTGTACAACTGGCCGAGGCACGCTTTGGTGCATTGGTGGCGTCTGGTTCGTACACGCCACCTGAAGGGATACATGGTGATTATAAAGGGGCCGGTGTGGGACCATCACCAGCCTACTCATACTCGACCTGTGTGGCGCAAGTGGTCGTAGATGAAGAAACTGGTGAGGTAGAGGTGGAAAAACTGTGGCTGGCACATGATGTAGGACAGTCGATCAATCCTTTGCTGGTGGCTGGGCAGGTGGAGGGAGGAGCCTATATGGGTTTTGGTGAGGCGATTATGGAGCAACAGGTCTTCCGCAAGGGACGGCATAAGCTGCCCTCACTGCTGGATTATAAGCTGGCGACGACACTGGATACGCCGGAGATTGAAACGATTCTTATCGAAGTTCCTGATCAGGAAGGTCCCTTTGGTGGCAAGGAGGCCGGGCAGGGACCACTCAATCCGGTTATTCCGGCTATTGCTAATGCAATTTTTGATGCGGTGGGGGTGCGTATTGATGAGACACCGATCACGCCTGATAAAGTCCTCAACGCGTTGAAGGCGAAAAAGGCGGGAAATGGTGCAGCCAATGTGCGAGCTTTGGGTGTACGTCCCACAGAGGTATCTTCAGCATGGCCAACACGCTTGATTCGCTGGCAGCCGGAGATGGAACATGTACAAGAGATCACTCGCCAGACGAATGGAAATGGCTTGGCAGGGAGAGAACATGTGCAAGACGTGCCTGTACAGACAAAAGGAGGGAACTCCTGATGTTGCGTCTTCCACCTTTTGCGTATCGTGGGCCAAGTAGCCTGGATGAAGCAACACAGATGTTAGCGCAGGAGGGCGAGCAGGCTATGCTGGTAGCTGGGGGTACCGATCTTTTCCCCAATATGAAACGACGACAGTTCACGCCTGCGGTGGTGATAGGTTTGCGGGGTATTAGAGCGCTGAAGCAGATGGATGGGTCGGCTCAAGAGGGATTGCGTATAGGGGCAGGTGTGACGCTGACGACGCTGGCTGAGCATCCCATGATACAGGAACATTACGCGGCTCTGGCAACGGCAGCTGGCTCTGTTTCGACACCTCAATTACGCAATGTGGGGACACTGGGAGGCAATCTGTTGCTGGATACGCGCTGCAACTATTACAATCAAACCGAGTTCTGGCGGCACTCGATTGGCTACTGTATGAAAAAAGATGGCGATGTTTGCCTCGTCGCCCCTGGCAGTCCGCGCTGTTGGGCGATCTCCTCAGCTGATACTGCTCCTGTGCTGGTAAGCTTGCAAGCTCAGGCGCGCTTGATCAGCGTACGCGGTGAACGTGTCATTCCCGTGCGTGCATTGTTTCATGATGACGGTATGCGTCCCTATACGAAAGCACCCGATGAGATACTGAGTGAGATTCTCTTGCCGCCAGCGCGGGGATGGCGCAGCGTGTATGTGAAGTTGCGGCGGCGCGGCTCATTTGATTTTCCCATTTTGGGAGTGGCGGTGGCTTTACGTCAACAAGAGGATGGTACAATAGCGGATGCGCGGATCACGCTCGGGGCGGTGGCATCCCACCCGGTCGAGGCTGTCGAAGCAGTGGCGATGCTGAAAGGTCAACGTTTGACGCTTGAACTGATGCACGCGGCGGCTAGCGTGGCGGCTAAACGGGCGAAGCCATTGGATAATGCGGATTTAACGATTAACTACCGCAAGCAGGTGACACCCATCTATGTACGACGTGCGCTCAGTTTATTAGTGTGACGGAACGTTCCTAAGAATTAATGCCATATATCGACAAATAGCGTCATTTATGCTAGACTCTTCTGTATGAAGTTAAGTCAATACGCCAAACAACAAGGGATTAGCTATCGTACCGCCTTTCGCTGGTGGCAAGCCGGACAGATCAAAGGCTATCAGGCTCCCTCTGGAACGATTATTGTGACCGAAGGAGAGGTTTCGGTCTCTCGTCCTGAGAAAGTCGCCATTTATGCTCGCGTCTCTGAGGCTTCACACAAAGAGAACTTGGAACGGCAAGCTGAGCGGCTTTCTCAGTATTGTACGGTAAGAGGGTATCAAGTGGTACAAGTGGTCAAAGAGATTGCCTCTGGCGTCAATGAGAGCCGTCCCAAGTTGCTCTCTCTGCTCAAGGATACCAGCATCACGCGCATTGTGGTCGAGCACAAAGATCGGCTGACCCGTTTTGGCTTTCACTACCTGGAAACGCTCTTAGAAACGACGGGACGCCGCATCGAAGTCGTCAATGTAGCCGAGAACGATAAAGAGGACTTGATTGCTGATCTGGTAGCCATTGTCTCCTCATTTACCGCACGGCTCTATGGGCCACGCCGTGCCAAGCGCAAAACGGAACGCATCGTCAAAGAACTTCATGGGGAGGACGGCTAATGCAACTGGTTGAGCAGCATTGTATTCACAAGAGCGATCCGCGCTATGAGGCGATTGATCGGGCGGCCTTTGCCTCCAAGAACCTCTACAATCTGGCCAACTATCATGTTCGGCAGTCCTTCATCTTTGAGGGCAAGTACCTCGGCTTTGCTGAAATCTTCCACCTGGTGAAGAAAAGCGAGGCCTATCAAGCTCTTCCGGCTAAAGTGGCGAACGATGTGCTCCGTCTCTTAGACCAGAATTGGCAAGGGTTCTTTGCGGCCATCAAGGAGTGGAACATTCACCCCGAAAAGTTCTTAGGCCGTCCGGCTTTGCCCAAGTACAAAGACAAGCAACACGGGCGGAACATTCTCATCTATGACATTCAAGCTCTCAGCAAGAAAGGGCTGAAACAGGGCTTGATCCAACCTTCCAAATTGGGGATCTCCATCCCTACCCAGCAACGCAACGTCAAACAAGCTCGTATCGTGCCGCGTCATGGACACTACGTTGTCGAGGTGGTCTATACCCGTCAAGAGACGGCGGCAGACGTTGATCCGGCTTTGATGGCTTCTGTAGACATCGGAGTGAATAATTTGGCCGCGCTAACATCAAACAAAGTGGGCTTTGTGCCTCGACTTGTTAACGGGCGTCCGGTCAAGAGCACCAACCAGTATTACAATAAGCGCAAAGCCGAACTGCAATCCATCCTCAAAGATACCCGTTTCACGGCCCGTATGGAGCGCATGACTACCAAGCGCACACGGCGCATTGATCACTACTTGCACACGGCCAGTAAACGGATGATTGATCTCTTGGTAGTGGAAGGCATCGGGACGCTGGTCATCGGCAAAAATCCCAACTGGAAGCAGGAATGTGAGATGCGCAAGAAGGACAGGCAGCACTTTGTGCAAATTCCTCATGCACGCTTTGTCGATATGCTCTGCTACAAGGCCAAACTGGTGGGTATCCAGGTCATCTTGCAAGAAGAGAGCTACACCAGCAAAGCCAGCTTTCTGGATAGCGACCCGCTCCCCACCTACGGCAAGGTCGAGGGTGAACCCACCTTTTCGGGCAGACGAGTCAAACGGGGGCTTTACCGCGCATCAGGCAAGCGGTATCTGAATGCCGATGTCAACGGAAGTCTCAATATTCTCAGGAAAGCATCCCCAAACGGGTTTCCCAATGGGGTAGAGGCTGTGGCAGTACAGCCAAGGCGCTTAAGCGTCTAAACGGGCCTATGGCAGAGTTGTCATAAGTTTTCGATACTGTTACGACAACATGTAAGTGAGATGTCTTAGAGTACCGCGAGAAGAAAGGATATCGATATGCCAAATCTGGAAATGGCTTCTCGTGAGCGGATCGAGACGCAACAACTGGCACGGTTACAGATAGGGCTAACGCGCATTTTACCAAGCAATCGTTTTTATCGAGAGAAACTTTTTCAGCGCAGCTCATCAGTGACGGTAGATACTATGGACGATCTGATGCGCCTGCCCTTCACCACGAAACAAGACCTCGTGGCGGACCAGGAAAAATACCCTCTATTTGGCACCAACCTGACCTACCCTTTGCGTGACTATATTCGTTTGCATCAAACCTCTGGTACGACTGGTCGGCCCTTAAAGATACTGGATACATCGGAAAGTTGGGATTGGTGGGCGAGTTGCTGGGCGACGGTCTATCAGGCGGCGGGGGTTAGTTCCGATGATATCGTGTTTCTGGCCTTTGGCTTTGGCCCCTTTATTGGTTTCTGGTCGGCCTACGAGGGAGCCAAGCGCGTCGGGGCATTGACCACTCCTGGTGGCAGCATGGATTCGTTGCAACGCCTGTCGACAATCCAGGAGATCGGAGCGACGGTATTGGTCTGCACGCCCAGTTATGCCTTGCGCTTAGCAGAGGTGGCTCAGGAGCATGGAATGGATATGTTCTCCTCGGCTGTGCGCGTGACCATTCATGCCGGTGAACCAGGAGCATCTGTTCCTGGAACGCGCCAGCGCATTGAGCATACCTGGGGGGCAAGTGCCTATGATCACGCTGGAATGACCGAGATGGGCGCATATGGTTTTGCATGTGTGGAACAACGAGGGCTGCATGTCAATGAAGAGGAGTTTATTGCCGAAATACTGGACGTGCAAAGCGGTCGGCCTGTTGAGGAGGGACAGACGGGTGAACTGGTGTTGACGAATCTAGGTCGCTGGGGTAGTCCGGCTATACGCTATCGCACAGGCGATCTGGTACGTCATGGCGGCTACAACTGCCCATGTGGCCGCTCGTTCCTGCATCTGGATGGAGGTGTGCTGGGACGGGTAGACGATATGCTCATCGTGCGTGGCGTGAACATCTATCCTTCAGCGATTGCTGACATCCTGCATCGTTTCGCCGATGTACGCGAATACCGGGTGATTGTGACGCGAACTGGCACGATGGATGAGATCGCGTTGCAGATAGAATGTCCACCAGAAACCATACCTACTATTCAGGAAGAATTGCGGCCGCCCGCATGCTAAATTTACGCTGTGGCATCGTTTATGTTGTGAAGTAGCTCACTGCTGGAATGTGAAGAAAGAGGCTGTCAAAGTACAGGCTATGATTTATGCTTGTATGAGGATAGAGGAATGCCTATCCTGAAGATCCTCTTGATCTGGAGGCTGCACGACATGGAACGTTGCGGATTTTGTGGGACACCCCAACCTGAGAAGGCACAATTTTGTGGTGCTTGTGGACATAGCTTGCCTGACGGTACGGATATACCTACCAGCCTGCTTGGCTCGCCCGCAGAAGGACTGCCTGTAGATAATGGACCGACAGCTATGGGTGGCACCACGCCTCCTACTTCCTGGCAGAGAAGGCAAGCAAGTAACTTCGCCCAACCTCTATACAATTGGGGCAAAGACGAATTGGTAGATGCTGATGAAGAGGATGAGAAGGAGGGTGTTTTCCCTCTTCCAGGGGAGGGTCAACCGGCAAGCGGTACGCCGACGGTGCAAGGCACGCCTCAATGGAGCGGTGTGCCAGCGGTACAGAGTGGTACTGACGCACCGTCGGCGGCCGCTCCTCTACGCAACGCAGCTTCTGCTCCCCGACCGTTTGCATCCTCTGCTGCTCCTAATACGCCACCTGCCCTATGGCCCCTAACACAAGGGACAACGCCACCTTCACGTCCGTCAACGATCAAGCCTCGTTCACCATCATTTGCAAACAAGACGACCATCAAGGATGGTTCTCCATCTCACGCCCCGGCAAAAAAGCCTTCACCAAGAAGTAGCTCCTGTGCGCTGGTGGCATTGATTATCGCCGTGGTCTGCTTAATTTTTGTCGGGACTATCGGTGGGCTCCTCTTTGGTATGCCTCCAACGATCATCATTGTGGGCAGTACTACGGTAACTGCAGGAGATAACCTGCATGTACATGGGACGCACTTCCTGCCTGGTGGAAGCATCACCCTGACCCTTGATGAGAGTATCCCACTGTTTGCAGCTGCTCCGCATCCGTTGGCTCGCCCACATAGTGCGCTGGCTTTAGAGATGACAATAGCAGGACAGCTTGCCTCTGTATCAAATACGGGTCTCAAAGCAGATGGCTTAGGCAATTTTGATGTGACGCTTCCCGTAAGCGCAAATTGGAGTATTGGTACGCATACGATCAAGGCTACCGAAGCAGTGACTGGTCGTAGCTACTCTCAGAAATTCACGGTCACTCTTGCCGCGCAATTGCTTGTGAAGCCGACTTTACTGGATTTTGGACAACTTGAGGTGGGCAGTAAGGCCGTGCTGTCGGTTGTGTTGAATAATGGCGGTCGGCAGCAATTGAATTGGCAGGCTACGACTGGTGGCGAAACATGGCTCAAGCTTTCGCTTACCTCTGGTAGCCTGCCATTTGCGGCTTCACCCCAATTCATGTATGTCACAGCAGATGTTACGCATCTCAGAGTAGGGAAGTATGCTACTACGTTGACGATCACCTCGAACGGAGGAAATGCCCAGCTTGATGTAAAGCTAGAGGTGATTCCCCCAACAGCGACTCCGCAAGCGAAGCTTTATCTGGCTCCCACCAGTCTCGACTTCGGTACGCTAGACGTAGGCAGTCAACAAACCCAAGCGATAACCATTAGCAACTCTGGCAATCTGGCCCTCAACTGGAAGGCCGATACAGGTAACGCCAGTTGGGTTACGCTGGATAGTACCGCGCACACCATTGCACCTGGTGGACAGCCCGATACCGTCAACGTGACCGTAGATACGACCAATCTGGCAGCAGGTAGTCAATCAGCGACCGTGACCATCACCTCAAATGGTGGCAAAGCCGAGGTGGCTATTACGGTGGTGGTGAATGTACCGCCTCCACCGCCAACGGCAACGCCATCGCCAACACCAACAGCAACACCAACGTCGATACCAACAGCGACGCCATCGCCAACACCAACGTCGACACCATCGCCAACACCAACGGCAACGCCATCACCGACGCCAACACCCATACCATCACCGACAATATCAGTATCATCACCATGTACCTTGCAGGCTCCTTCACAATCAAATCTGGCCTTCACTGCCGATACGGGAACCAATCCTGGCTCACAGAGCTTTACTATCGCTGTAACGGGAACATGTGATAGTGGGGTGACGATCACGCCAACGGCAGCAGTGGCAACGGGAACGGGCTGGCTAGCAGTCACACCACCTTCAACGACGCCTAGAGGCGGAAGTGCAACTTTTACCGTCAATGTGACCTCAGCGAACCTTGCTGTTGGCTCGTACAGTGGCACGATCACATTGGCGGCTAGCAATGGCACCAGTACTCTTGCTGGCAGCCCACAAACTGTCAATGTCACGCTCACAGTGAACCAAGCACCCGTAGGCTCGGTCAGCCCTACATCACTGACCTTTAATGTCTTGACGACCGATAGCGCGAGCAGCCAAGACGTTACGATTGCAAATACAGGGGGAGGTGCCTTGGACTGGAGTGCAAGCCTACAGAAGGCCCCAAGTTTTGTCCAGCAGTCAGCCAGTTCAGGCACAAATGTGACAGGCAGTACGTCAGCTACCGATAGTATTACCGTGAATCCTTCGGGGGTAACTGCCGGGTCTTATTCAGCAACATTGACTATCAGTATGACTAATTCGCTCACTGGCTCAGCCCTTTCGGAAAGTCCGGTCACGGTAACGATTACGATCAACGTAACGTCTCCGCCATCTATGCAACTCAGCCCAACTAGTCTGACATTTACGCCGAGTAGCTGTGTCTACACCGCTTCTGGTACGGTGACGCTCACAAACACAGGGGGAGGGACACTTTCCTGGACAGTAAGTAGCCCAACCTATACTACTACAGGTGATCCTGGTGGCTGGCTGACGGTTTCGCCTGGACAGGGTAGTGGCGACGCAACGCTGACGTTCTCCGCAGATGGTTCTGGCTCTGGATTAACGCCTGGACAGACCTATACGGCGACAGTGACTATTACGCCTTCGTCAGGCAGCGCACAGACGGTGACGGTGTCGTTTACGATACCCTATTGTCTTGGGTGATGAGTGCGGTTCATTACTTGGATACAACCCATACACAGTTACTTGGACGTCGGCTAATAGTTGCGCGAACGATATGGATGATATTAGTTGTTCTCTCTTTGGGGCTATATGTCATTGCTAATGTGCTGTATGTTCGCCTGTTGAGTACACCTGACTACGTCCTACATGCCTATCTGCGGCATTCCGATCCCTCCATCAGTGGATACATTGTGTTCAACTCCCAACTTGCATTCCTGTTCGGCAGTTATATCAGGATTATCGTCGTGTTTACCAGTATCTCCGCATTGATCTGGATCGCGGCTGGTCTGGTCATTTTCTGGCGTAAGTCTGATGATTGGATGACCTTGTTAGCCGCATTTGGACTGATCACAACGGGAGTGGCCTTCTCGCCTCAGTTGTACACTATGTACGTTCTGGCCGATGCCCACTCTCTATTGCGTATGTTGATCACCATTGTTACTGCGCTCGGATGGGGTTCTATCGGACTTTTCGCCTATCTGTTTCCCAATGGACGCTTTGTGCCGCGCTGGACGGTCTGTCTAGCTCTTGGCTATCTCGCCTATCAGATACCTCAGAATGTACCGGTGAGTTCACCCGTCTCAATTGAGCAATGGCCGCCACTCCTGCTGGCTGTGGTGGAGGGTAGTGTGCTGATCAGCCCAATATGCGCCCAACTCTACCGCTACCGGCATTTCTCTAATGGAGTTGAGCGACAGCAAGCCAAATGGGTCGTCTTCGGCATTGTACTCACCCTGCTGGCGCAGGCGGTGATCTTTTTACCCCCACTCTTTTTTCCTCCTCTGGCCCGGTCTGATATGCCTCGATCACTCTATACACTGATCGGGGCGTGTTCTTTTCCCATTATGCTGAACATGATCCCTCTGACCATTGTATTTGCCATGCTGCGTTACCGCTTGTGGGATATTGACGTACTCATTAATCGCACCCTGGTCTACGGTGCGCTGACGGTCCTGTTGGCCTGCATCTATGGTGGCCTGGTTATCGCATTCCAGGTTCTTTTGCGAGGGCTTTTCAGCCAGGCGAACGATGTGGCCATTGTGATCTCGACACTGGCTATTGCGGCGCTCTTCCAGCCCTTACGGCGGCGTATCCAGGAGGGCATCGACCGGCGCTTCTACCGTCGCAAGTATGACGCGGCCAAAACCCTGGCGATCTTCGCTGCTCGCCTGCGCTTACGCGACAATATTGAGTTGACGACCTTGACGGATGATCTGCTAGGATTGGTTGAGGAAACGATGCAGCCCGCGCATGTCTCCCTGTGGTTGCGTAGTTCTCAAAGTGCGGAGAAACAGAGCACTGAACATGGTGGCCACCATCCCGTCGCATGATGCCCGACGCCCCGCCGCATGATTCCCGCAAGGGGCATCACTACCATATACGGCTTCGCTGGCCCAGGTACCTGGGGTATAGTCTTATTCAAATCTAAAGCATTGGCAAAGGCACGAATGCTTGTGGTACCCCTTATTAGGTAGATTCAGTAGTTTTACCGTTGATAGTAGATATTAATTAAAGTATAATTCTACTAAACGAACCGGCTAATGACCTCCATTTCTAAATGCTCTTAGTCTATCTCTGATCACTGATAGATTGCTATAGAGCGGTTAGTTTAACTACTTTGTATCGCTTGATTCGCAACTCCGATAGTGGATGTCTATAGAGATGAACATTCTACATAATCGCCGTTCCGGTCAGGTCTTTCATCGCTAGTATTACATCGGCATGATTACATTTTGTTCTATTTTCATGCCTCAAAAGTAAATGTAGAACGTTTATGACATGCTTCTTAGAGAGAAAGGAGAAAGAGATGCTTCAGCAGCATGTCTCAGGAAGTGGTTCCATAGCCTTCACAGATCCAAATGGCTAAATGCAGTTAAATCCTCCTTCAGCTCTATCCTTTGAGGATTCGGCCTTGCGTCGCAAGCATTTCGTCTAAACTCAAAACAAAGTAGAACTGTACACAAACATTCAGGCACTACATCCGTTGTTTTAGCGAACATAAGGAGCATACACTATGGATGCCAACCCATCAATAGGTCTATTAGAAAGTGTTAGCAACATCTTTGAAGTGGCTGCACAGTACACTGGCAATGAGTGCTGTATGGTTTCTGCCAGTCCAGAACTCCAAGAACGTATCAGGGCTGAGCTAGAACAGCTACGTAGTCGCGTTTCTGTCGAGCACGTAGCCAGTATATTGCACCTTCAGGAACCTTCACCATTGGGCATGAACGATGGGGTCATTTATCCCCTCAATTACTTCCCGGTAGGTACTCCCCCACAGAGGATACGCAGTGCAGCTGCTGACCGTGCCCCCTTGCAGGGTAGAGTGCGTGTGATCGTTGTCCTCGTGGACTTTTCTGACCGCCCAATGAGCCAGAGTCAGCAACATTTCCAGGACCTCTTCTTCTCAACTGGCACACTCCCTAACGGCAGTGTGAAGGAGTATTATACCGAAGTAACAAATGGCCTAGTGACGATCAGTGGTGAGGTTGTTGGGCCGTACCGGTTACCCAGAACACTTGCGGAATACGCGCATGGTGCCTCGGGAATAGGCTCATCTCTTCCCAATGCAGCGACCATGGCTCAGGATGCAGCGCAGGCGGCCAATGCAGATGTAGATTTCAGTCTCTATGACAACAATGGCGATGGGTTTGTTGATGCTTTTATTGTGATTCACTCAGGCCCAGGAGCTGAGGTAACAGGTAGTAACAACGACATCTGGTCGCATAAGTGGGTGCTTAGCAGCGGTGCATACAATGCTGATGGTACCAACATTTACGCCTATCTGACAGTGCCTGAAGACAGCAGGATAGGTGTGTGTTGCCACGAGCTTGGACACTTGCTCTTCGGTTTCCCTGACCTCTATGACACCGATTATTCCAGTTCGGGCGTGGGGAACTGGTGCCTAATGGGTGGTGGGAGTTGGAACGGTGGGGGAGATATTCCAGCGCACCCGTCAGCATGGTGTAAAGCGAACCAGGGTTGGGTCTCTACTATCAATCAGACCAGCAACGGGTCAGTAACTATTCAGGATGTTAAGAACTGTCATTGTGTGTACCGCTTATGGACCAATGGGGCCAGTGGCAATGAATACTTCCTCGTCGAGAATCGCCAGCGCACAGGATATGATCGCATGCTTCCTGGAGATGGTTTACTGATCTGGCATATTGACGAATCAATTCCAGGAAACAGCGATGAAAATCATCCCAAGGTGGCACTATTGCAAGCCGACGGGAGAAGGCAGCTTGAGGTCGGTATAAATCGTGGTGACAGTGGTGATCCCTTTCCCGGCAGCAGCAATAACCCCAACCTCACCTCTTCTTCTAACCCCAACTCTCGATCATATGCTGGTACCGTAACTCAAGTGGCCCTTACCAACATCAGTTCCTCAGCACCCACCATGACTGCTCGTGTGAGAGTCAGCCAACGCAAAAGCCTGCTTAAAGATCAGGTGGAAGATAAACGCCTGACACTGGATAAAGCAATCCAGGTCGACAAAAGGCTAGGCATCGACAAGCATAGTGCGCTTGATAAACCATCTGAAACACGCTTGCCTGAACCTGGCACTCCTGCTGAGCAACCTGGAGTTACTGAGCATCTGGTTATGGAACAACCTGCAACCCGTGGTGATCAGTCCAGACAACCACAACTCGAGCCGGTACTCGAACCTTTCATTGGCTCTGAACTGCGTCCCGATCTCGGTCAGAGCGCATTGCTGGCAGAAGGTGACCAGGAAGAACTACGCCAGCAAATGGCCCATACGATAGCCCGGACCAAGCGCCTGTTATATGATACCAAAAATGATGGTATCTAACTTGTTGACGTTAGACTATGACGATTGAAATGTATGCTCTTGTGCTTGCACATCCAAATGATACTACTGCCTTGCAGATCTACCAAGGTCTCAAGGCACGCCGTAAGGACAAGCAGGTCCGGCTGGTATCTGCAGAGGAGCTAATTCTCGCTCCGCGTTGGATACATCGCCAGGGGGAAGGTTGGACGACAACAGAGATACACCTCCGGGACGGTAGTATCATTCAATCTGAGGACCTGTGTATTATCCTCAACCGCTTGTGTTCTGTGGACATGCCTCACTTTCGTGGGGCATCATCCACAGACCATAACTACGCTGTGGCAGAGATGCTTGCTCTGCTGCTTAGCTGGCTTGCTAGTCTCCCTTGTCCTGTAATCAATCCTGTTAGTCATAGTGGCCTAAGCTATCCACAGCATACTCATGCTGAGTGGCTCTATCTAGCTGGTCAGGCTGGTTTGCCAACGATTGGTTATCACTTCACTACCAACGCATTACACTTTCCCGACAAGGACTATCGTGCGTACCCATGCTTGGCTCAGAGCTTGCATCAGAATACACAACCAGGACCCTCTTCACTTTTCTTGAAAGAGAACCGACCGATACTGTACCTGGAGCCTACATCCGAAGGCCAACAACGCGTGCTAGTCATTGGTCAACAGAGTGTAGGTCAACTGGCAGAACTGTTTCAACCAGAACTCTGCCAGCTGGCCCAGCTCGCATCATGCAACCTCCTGGAAGTTACTTTTGCCCGCACAGCTAACTCAAATGACCACGACAATACTAATGGGTGGAAGGTGTATACTGTTAACCCTTTTCCTGAGGTGCGCTCAACTCAAGAACTACAACATATCGTGACCTTCTTAGAAACCCAGATAATCAGCAACGTCGAGATGAAGTAATGCTCTTGTTTTGCGGTATACCCTCTGAGGCACCCCTAAATATGGTTATTGAAGCAGCAGAACGCCTCAGTATAGCATATGTGTTGTTCAACCAGCGCGAGATCCACTCTAGCGATATTGATCTATGGGTTAAAGATCGGCGGGTTGATGGTACACTCACTATTCATAGTAGAAGCTGGCCGCTTGCTTCCTTTACAGGCGTTTATGTGCGCCTGATGGATTATCATGACCTACCAGAAAACAAGCAGTCTGGAGGGCAATGCCTACCCGACAAACTCTACAAATCGGCCGTGTTTCATGAGGCGTTTGACGAATGGCTGGAAATGAGTAGGTGTCATGTGCTCAACCGTAACAGCGCGATGCGTTCAAATCAATCGAAGCCATACCAAGCTCAGTTTATCGCTCGGGCTGGTTTTCGCATTCCCGCAACACTAATCACTAACGATCCCGACGAGGTTCATCGCTTCCTACGACTTTACAAACGTGTTATTTATAAATCGATCAGTTCAGTTCGCTCGATTGTCCAAGAGCTTACTCCCGAGAGGCTAAAAGATCTCTGGAAAATTCGCCACTTACCTACGCAGTTTCAGGAATTCGTACCAGGAACCAACATACGCGTCCACGTTGTTGCTAACGAGGTCTTCGCCACCGAGATCCACACAGAAGCTATCGACTACCGCTATGCAGAACAAGAAGGTGTTGCAGTAACCCTGGCTCCGGTAGAATTGCCCAAACACATCGTATCCTGCTGTATAGACGTGTCGCGCATGCTAGCATTACCCCTCTGTGGTATCGACTTGAAGCGGTTAGCAGATGGCACATACTACTGCTTTGAAGTCAATCCCTCCCCTGCTTACAGTTATTATCAAGGATACACTGGACAACCTATAGCAGAAGCCATTGTAAGACTTCTGCATACCGAAACCGGTGTATACTAAAGTGGAAAATTGTTACACACATAAAAGGGAGTTAAGTCATGGTCTCCATCATCGAGAACTGGTCAGATATTACAGGTCAGATACGTTCGCTTATGCCAGCACCTGACTTGAAAGAATTCCTTATTGCAAGAGTCTTCATTGAGCGAGTTCAAGCCGTCGAGGGATTCCCTAGTCTGCTTGGTGAAACAGCTGGCACTGAACAGACAATATACATCCCAACAACATTAGCCGAGAAATGCCGGGTAGTATCTGGGACTCGTATCACTGGTCGAGTCCGCAAAGCCAACCAGCAACGCATTTTCGTCCACCATGAACACTTCGCTTGTGCATAGCTCTCTGCGTGAGCGACCGCGGCGTACGCGTAGGCCGACTCACGCACGGCTTGTCGCGGGGTTCGCGGTCGCCCACCTGGAGAAACCCGCAGGTGTGGCTGGACGAGATGAGCAAGCAATTGATCAGCGAGACGCGTATCCCTGTGCTGATTGACAAAACACTTGCGCATACTGGTCACTAAAGGCTAAAACTTAACCTTTCCTACTCCTGACTTCCTCGTTTCCTCGCATGTTGCACATAATAAAACAGGAGATTTGCCACCATATGCCTTGCTTCCTCAGATAACTCAAGATACAATTCAACGTTCCCTTTGGGACATTTACGTGGGCGCAATGGCAGCAGATGCAGGCGGAAACGGTGCAGAGGTTTACGCAGTTTCAACGGGCAATTGAGCGCAAAGAGATACATGATTCTTTGCTTGTAGCGTTGCAGATGCACGAGATGAGTCTCCAATGGTTGAGAGAGGTGTGTGCGTGGATGGATGAGATGGAATAGGGGAAGTACAGACAAGCACTGATCCATTTTTCAGTGCGTGCCTATACTTCCCCTATTCCAAAGTGTGGAGAATCTAAGGGTGAAAGAGCATATAGGAAAATGTTCTTATTTTATTGGCTCAACTCATCGATAGATGTTAATATACTCATGCATCCATCAGAACTACGTTTTTCAATTGACTAAAGATTGGTAGCAATTCATTATGAATAGTACTGGAACATCTTATGGTTTGGCTTTAGCTTCTGGCGTCAACGCCTATCTGCCCTTGCTTTCATTCGCAATCGGGGCACGCTATTTCCATTGGTTTACAGTTAATCAAAATTTCGCATTTATCACACAAGATAGATTTATGATCGCACTGGTAATTCTTGCTATTCTGGACATTATAGCGGATAAAATACCAACTGTCTCTCTGGTAGAGATGCTGCATAGCCGTTATTTGTTGCCATGGGGTGCGACTCCTCGCCCAGGTACTGCATATATGCGTCCCACCAGGCCACAACGCATTTAAGACTAGTGCTATTCATCTATGCGAAAGGAAATGTAAGCAATGAGTGGATTCCTTGACAAAATGAGGCACACCACAGGGCTAGGTCTCAACCAAAACGAACTTTACGTGCGAGCATTTGAGAAAGGAGTGTTGCTGAACAAGTTCCAAGATGCAGCAGATACTTTTGATAAAGCTGCCAAGAAATTCACTGAAGGCGGTGAGCAGATGATGGCAACACAAGCTATAGCCAATGGATTGCTCTATCGCTATTTGGTAAGTGGCGATCCGGGTGTTATTTCGCCGTTGATCCAGACCTTGAGTAATTTGCCGCAGATTGAAGTAATTGGCTCGCAAACAGAGATGATGCCTACCGGCCCTCTATGCGCTGAGTTGGATTGCCGCATGGTCGAAACTGCTCTCCTTCAGGCACAAGATGATGTGATGCGGTCACGTGATCTACACAGGCTGGCACGCGATAAGTTTCAAGCAATTATTCGTCATCCTCTGATCACCTACGGGTATGTGCCAGCAAAAGATGGGCACAACGACAAAGCGGATATGCGCTTTTTTTACCATAGCGGCATGTACTCATTTTATGAGGCTATGACGAAGAAGAATAATGATCCCTCTGCAGCTTCTGCTGATCTTTCCCAGGCAAGTCAGGCCTTTCGATCTTGCAACGATCAGGCGTGGCTACAAAGAGTCAATACACTTCTGGAAAGTTGGCGTATCTCGCGTACTTGCTGGCTATGCCATCGTGAAATGCAAGGCTTTGATCTACACTTCACGATGTGTAGGGCTACTGTGACGCCCTATACCAAGCGCATACTGGAAGTCCTCAAGCAGGATAGTTCAACTATGAGCATGGACGGTAGAGTCGCTGTCTGTACCCCCTGTGGATCAATGGTCACATTCAAAGCAATGCAGGAAGCAGACAAGTTGCGTCAAGAACTCATGCCGAAGATAGAGGCACTGGCAGGAGCAATGCACAATATCGAGAGCCGTGTTGCCTCGCTTGAGCGCAGGGCTCACAGTCACTAGAGCGTGTTAGGGATTTCATATGCAAGTTCCCAGACAGCGAGTTCCTAACGACCTTTAGAAAAGACGGAATAGAGCATGGAAAAGCAAGATATTTTCGATATTCTGGATTCATTGGATGTCCAGATATCTATGGGCAAGATTGACCAGACTACTTACGACGGATTGCGGCAAAAGTGGTTGCAAAAGCTACAAGTCCTCGAAACTGGTGGTACGGTAGCCGCTACGGGCCAGCTTTCCGGCCCTTTGAGTAGAAACTCTTCAGTTCAACTCATGGCATCTTCCGCACCAGCGGTGGAAGCACTGACTTGTCCTAAGTGTGGAGCTCCCGCCGAGATCGATAGTGTGACTCAGGACCTGACGAGGCCGATGAAATGTGGATTCTGTGATACGGTCTACACACTCCGCCAGAGCCAGGATAACGCACAAAAACTTAAACAAGAGTTAAAAGCCTGGCTCGATCAAATGATCGTAGGCAGTGGTTATGGTAGCTCCGGAACAGTTGATGTCAATGCCCGCCGTTTCATCTTCAGTGAAAACTTGTATCCTTCACTCAAGAAAGACATTGATCGGCGTCTTGAAGCCATCGAATATGCTCCTGAAGCTCCGATGGTGCTGATCAAGATACTCGCTAGTTTTCAGAACTATCAGCCAAATCCACAGCTTGTAGCAGTAGGGCGGGGAAATAACCAATGGCTGAAAACCCTGGCAGTCCGCGTTTCGGCCCAACAGTTACAGGACTTTGCTGTGACGCAGGATCACAAGATACAACTGAATCTGCTTCACTTTCGTGTGCAGAGCCTGATCTACTATGCCAACATTGCCCATCATCTTGCCGCACCCGGCGCGCTTTCGTATCAGGCCATTCGCCAGAATCTGTTGGCTTTGCAGAAGGACTATCGCGAACATGCGCAGAACGTAGTAGACCAGAGCTATCATGCCTACATTATGACTTTGGACTCGCGTATCACTGGGGCCCTTCTTCTACTTGATATCCTCACCTCACTGTTAGAGAAGAAACAAGGAGTAGCTCCTGAAGCTGTGATCGCACAGATTGATCGTGCGATCACACAACTTAGCAAGGCGGAGCAACAAGCTAGAGCCTGTACCTACAACCCGCTCTATACTGTACCGCTACAGCAAGGAATACAGAAAGATATCATGGTTGCTCTCATTTTCCGTGCTGTAGTCAAATGCTACGAAGTAGTTGCACGTACACAGCCAGTAGAGTTTGGGCCTTTCTACGAGCATCTCATCTACTATGTCCGTGTTTTAGTGAACATTCAATCACCAAATCACCTGCTTGGTTTACTTCAGTCTATTGCTCGTTTGCTGGCAGCACGCTCGGGTGCCGATCCTATCGCAGTTCTCATGGATTGGAGCTGGCTTGATACGACAGTTGAGAGCCAGCGTATGAAATCTACCTTTGGTCTGGGTGGCGAAACGGTGGGTATGGTCGCTCGCCATCTCCAACCCTACTGGGTAGCAAGACTCAACTATGCGGAGAAGAGCGGTATCATTTCCAAAACGGGTACGAGTCGTTCAGGATTCATTCTTGCGGATGCCACCTCAACAGGAACACCTGTAGTTGGGCACTTGTTGGTCAATGATCCTAAATTACCAGCAATTCAGGCTGGCACTAATACCTTTAATTTTCTGGATAAACAAATGATTGCTTTGCCTGCTCTCATGTCCGAAGAGATGGCTGAGAGAGCCATGAAGGCAGCTAGCCAACAGGCATCGGAGTTGGGGGCAACTAGTGTCAAAATGATGGGATTGATGTATTTGCCAGTTGCATTTGTTCGCTATGTTGCCAAGAATGGGGATAAACGCGAAATCATCGTAGGCTGTTTGAATTTCGTCAATCAAAGTCTGACGAACACACTGAGCCAAACGTATCATTTCCTTCAACAGTATGGTGCATAACAAAGCTTAAAGAGAAAAGAGGATTTACTATGCAAATGTTTCATAAGCTTGTAAACTGGGGTATCCAAGTTTTGGATACGACGGAGACTGATGTCCATCGTCTTGGACAGAGGTTGGGGTATATGCCGCTATCATGGCATCGTGTGGCTATGACAAATCCATCAAAGCGAGGACTGTTGTGGCGTGTTCCCGACCCTGATATTCAAATGGCTAATTCTTTGCTCCGTGTACAAGCTATTCTTGTTTCCGAATACGAGCGAACTATGGTTCTTAGGGATGGTCAGATCCTTGAGCAGGAAGTTTTGCCACCTGGACTGTATGATATTAGTCGCACTGTACAGATACGTGGTCAAATTGAAGTGATTTGGACGACTACGAAAGAGGTTCAACTGCGTTGGGGAGTTGCGGATATCCTCACAAAAGATCGGATTAGCGTTGGCGCAAGTGGATACTACAGTGCTGCAATTGTGAACCCCCAAGTATTTCTCTGCAACGTAGCAGGACACGAACAGGTCTACACAGAGAATCACCTCTCTGCCTTTGCCAAGTCAGAGGTCAGTTCTGCTTTACGTGATCTGATGGCTCGCAAGACGGTGATGGAGTTTCAGCTTGCGCGGGCGGAATTTATTGAGGACGCTAAAAGGATCCTCCAACCCATCTTTGAACGCTGGGGATTGGAGTTCCGCGGGCTGACGATTGAGAGTCAAAACATTCCGGAAGAATTTCGTAAGGCAGCATCTAGGCAAGCAACTGTCCGTATGGAAATGGAAGGTAGGCTCGAAGGAGCCAACGCGGAAGTGATAATTGCTCAGCTAGAAGCCCCAAAAGGTATTTACCTGGCAGAAGCAGAACTCAGCAAACTTGCTGTTTTACAGCGCATGGGCATGGATCCACTAACGCTAGAGCGTGCTCAGGCGTTAAAAATCCTTGCAGCTAATCCGGGCGAGTCAACAGTTGATCATCGTGCGGAGATTATGGCTCACATACAAGACGTACTTCCTGAGGCCAAGTCCATGCCAGCATCACCTGTAGTTTTTGCAGACCCTGCTGCTAACTCAACACCGTTTATACCTCCCAGTACCCTTAGTTGGCCTCTATCCAGGGATACTTCTACGTCAGGGGCTTCACAAGCTAGCGAAGCCATGACTCGCGAGAAGATCGAAGAGATGCTTGACAAACTAGACGAACGTTTTGCCAATGGGGAGATCAGCGAACAGACATATCTGACGATGAGCAGCAAGTGGCAGAAGAAGCTCGCCCAATTACCGTAACACAGGCCGAGGTGGCCCCTGCTTGATGCGTACAGGCACTTCGTGCCTGCGAGACGCATCCCAGTTGGCTTCCATCCACCACGTTGCACCAGCCTCGGCATAGGGGTGAACGATTTCATCGGCCTTCTGGTAGTTATCACCAGGGGTCTCGCCTTCGACGACGATATCGAAAGGTGTGGTCGCCGTGCGATGCTCGTCAATGTAGGCTTTCATGGCCGCGATGTCGGCTGGCGTTACTTCGCCGAAGGAGCCGTCGGGATTGATCTTGTTGGGAAGCAGGCCATCATAGGGAAGGACGCGCTGCATGGATTTGGGGCGGGGCCATGCTCCAACGACCCAGATGGGGATGCGCGGCGATTGGACAGGAGGAGGCAGGAAGGTCATTTCTTCGATATGATAGTGCTGGCCGTGGAAACTGAAGGGTTGTCCGCTCCATAGGCCGGTGAGGATTTCCAGGCTTTCGTCGAGCAGTTGGGCACGTGTCTTGCGATCGGTGGGTTCGCCTACTTTCCCAAAGCCGCCGTCGTCGATTGCACCTAAGCCGACAGGGAGGATGAGTCGCCCGTGAGAGAGGTGGTCAACGCTCATAGTCTCGCGTGCCAATTTCCACGGTCGCCGACGAGAGGGTGGTGTGAGCATGGCTCCAATGCGGACGCGTTTTGTACTCATGGCGATGGCGGCTAGGGTGACCCATGGATCATACATAGGCCCTGCACCTTCAATACAAATGCCATCCCAGTAAAAGACGCCGTCCCATCCGGCTGCCTCTGCTTCCTGGGCCAGTTCGATGATTGTGTGAATGCTACCGCCTGGAATAATGAAACCGTACTGCATAATGTAACTCCTCTCCTTGGGACGACCGCTCCTCTACGACGACCGCAAGGGTCGTCCCTACTATATACGGTTACTCCGCTTCAGCATTTTTGCAGTCAAGACCACTGTAGTAGAAATGGTGATTTGTTCTTTTTGAGTTTCGATACGAGAAGTATACGCGAGATTTCTTGACATCTTCTGTCATATTTCGTGGTAGAATAAATGAGTAGTTGCCAGAATATATGTGAAGAGGGGAAGGAAATTGTATGCGTGCTGATCGATTGCTTTCTATTTTGTTGCTGTTGCAGGTGCATCGACGTATGACAGCGCGGGAACTGGCGAAGCGGTTGGAGGTGTCAGAGCGCACAATTTATCGAGATATGGAGGCGTTGAGTGCGGCAGGGGTGCCGGTTTCAATGGAGCGTGGAATTGGTGGTGGATGTGTGCTTTTGGAGACCTACCGCACGAATTTAACGGGCTTGACTGAGGTTGAGGTGCAGGCTCTTTTTCTGGCGCAACCTGCTCGTCTCCTGAGTGACCTGGGATTGCAACAAGCTTCTGAAGCGGCTCTGATCAAACTGTTGGCGGCTCTGCCTTCGCTGTCGCGCCGCAATGCAGAGTACGTGCGCCAGCGCATTCACGTTGATACGGCTGGTTGGCGTAATACAGAGGAGGCTGTTCCCTATCTGCTTACACTGCAAGATGCCGTCTGGCAGGAGCGCAAACTGCACCTTACGTACCTGCGGGGTGATGATACTACGGTAGAGCGAGTGATTGATCCCCTTGGCTTGGTGGCAAAAGGGAGTGTCTGGTATCTGGTAGCTGCAGTAGAGGGTGAGATGCGTACCTATCGTGTCTCACGGGTACAGAGTGCCAGCATAACGGAGGAGGCGTGTGTGCGACCTCAAGATTTCGATCTGGCGGCGTATTGGGAGCAGTCGTCCGCTGACTTCAAAGCCAATCTTCCACGTTACATGGCGACAATACGTGTTGAGCCGACTCTTCTTACGTATATGCGCTATGTGGGTAGATATTCACGGATTATACATATCGGTTTGCCAGAGGCGGATGGATGGGTACCGGTTGAGATGCAGTTTGATGGAGAGCACGTTGCCTGTGAGTATGCGCTGAGCTTTGGTCCACGGATCGAGGTTGTGGAGCCGGAGGAGTTACGTGAGAAAGTGATAGAGGCTGCGGAGGGGGTGGTGGCGTTGTATGCACGTCGGACTTGACCTTGTAGAGTATACTACGCCCATGACGATATAAAGAGTAACTCTTTCTCCGTCCAGTCCCGTTGGAAAACTCAGCTGAGCGGAGCTTAATTCCATACACTAAGTTTGCCAGAGCTGGGTTATCTATTTGATCTATATCCCAAGTTTCTGGAAAAAACCAGTTCTCAAACTCACGAAGTGAAATTTCACTCGCTAAGTATTCAGCTAACCTTTCACGGATCTTGTAGTCAAGGGAATGTGACATATCTAAACCTCCCCGCTGGCAGTCTACCTATTTGTCTTACCTGTCTGGTGAGTCACTCAAACGTGTCCTCTTCAAATCGTACCGGGGATGGGCTTTGACAATCTTTACATTTTCCACAGGTGTAAGCTCGTCTGCAAATTCCTCACTTGAGTGGGTATCCCAGAAAGCTGCCTCTTCCTCAATGCTTTTGAAGGTCGGTATGCGACTTTTTGTATTTTTCGGTTGTTCTTGTTCTTTCCTTGTCATCGGTATTTCTGCGCATCTTTTTGCAACTATTGTAGTAGAGATGCTTTTTGTCGATCAAAATACTCTGGTAAAAGGGTAAAGAGCTATTCTAAATCGTAAATTACGAAGGATAGCAGAATGAAACTTCTACTATTGTCCTTAACCTTCCACCGCTTCATTCCCATCCTAAACTCTTTTTAATCCGGTAATGATTGCGCTGATTGATCACTGGATTGAATAGTTAATCTTCATGATGACGCCAGTCAGCAAACAAGCAAGCAAATGAAAGAGAGGCAGACTGGCGTCATCCATGCCGCCTCTACAGTGTTGTTAAACTATCTCTACCTTCCCTTCAATTACCGTATCATCCTCTTGAATCGAAAATACTCTCACATAGGGCGGTTCGGGATAGAGGCGGTGCGAGAAAATGATGTAGTAGAGCTGATTGCGTTTGGCCCACTCGATATCACGGCGGGAAGGGTACGCCTCGGATTTGGGGTGGGAGTGGTAGTAGGCATACATTTCGCCGTCGTAGTCGTCGATATCGTAGGAGATATGCAAGAGGTCTTCCGGGCTAATCTCTGAGAAGTCGTCGGGATATTCGGCGGCGTTGGCGGTTGGATAGTTTTTGACGATCTGACCGTCTTTGCTGGCTAAAAGGCCGCAGGTTTCGTTAGGATAGCCTGCGGCGACATGAACGAGCATGTCCTGGTACATGGCTGCGGGAATACGTACAACAAAGGTTGAATCGGCTACCATAGAACCTTGGCCTCTAAATCTTCTTCAAGTTTATCTACATCACGTGTCCACAAATCTTCGCTAAGGTACTTCCAGCCACCATCAGCGAGGATGACCACAATTTTGCCCTGCTCTAAACTAGAAGCGACATGCAGAGCTGCATGCAGGGCCGCTCCACAGGATGGGCCTGCGAAGATACCTTCCTGATCTTTCAATTGGCGTGTGCGGCGTATAGCATCGGTACTGTTAACAAGGATTTTGGCGTCGAGCAGTGACGAGTCGAACACAGGTGGCACGAAACCATCTTCCAGGCTGCGCAATCCCTGTACGCCTTCTCCTTGTAATGGTTCGGCGGCAACTACTTTGATGGCGGGATTATACTCTTTGAGGCGGCGTGCAGTGCCCGTAAGAGTGCCGCCGGTGCCAAGGCCAGCAACGAAGACATCGAGATCAGGCAGATCGCGAATGATCTCGACAGCTGTGCCTTGATAGTGAGCGCGTGGATTGGCTTCGTTACCATACTGGTAAAGCATGAGGTAGCGGTTGTCACTTTCTGCCAGTTCACGGGCGAGTTTCACAGCTCCGTTACTACCTTTGGAGCCATCGGAGTAGATGATGTTTGCGCCATAGAGTTCAAGCATCTGGCGGCGTTCTCGTGTCACATTATCGGGCATGACGGCTGTGAAACGATAGCCTTTGACACGCGCAATCATGGCGAGGGCAATCCCGGTGTTGCCACTGGTGGGTTCCAGTAGAATAGCATCTTTTGTCAGTTTGCCACTGGCTTCGGCCTCTTCGATCATGAGTTTGGCGATGCGGTCTTTGATGCTACCGGAGGGATTGGCACCCTCGAGCTTGGCAAAAATCTGTACACCTGGACACGGGCTGAAGCTCTTTAGCTCTACAAGCGGTGTATTACCAATGGTGTCCAGTATGCTACTATAGCGCATAAGTTTGCTCCTGGGTTTACTCCAGATGGCCTCCCGCCATGGCAGGCAGGAGGATGATAGTATCGGTAGGGTTGATGCTTGTCTCTAAGCCCTGCAAATAACGTACATCCTGGTCATTGACATAGACATTGATGTAGCGGCTCAGAGTGCCTTCTTCCTCGGACTGGAGTTGATCTTTCAATGCTGGGTAGCTGGCGTACAAGTTTTCTAATACTTCTTTGAGATTACTTCCTTGAATAGTGACCTGTTTTGAGCCGCCAGCCGATGCCCGTAAAACGGGCGCAAGACGAACAGTTGCCATAATCTATTTACTGCCTTTCTAAACGTGTTGAAACGTGTTGATTGCGGTGAAAACGTCCGCACACCGCACGGGATCGCCCGTGTGTGGCCCTAGCCGGGCAAGGAACCATCGGTACCAATATGGTTCAAAAATCCAGAGATGAACGCTCTGGTCGCCGCTTGACGCAGCACTCTCTGCAATCCGCGATTGGAGGGATTAACGGCAGTGCAGTCTACCGACTATCCGGGTACGCTACGCCCGATGTATTCACGGTGAACACATAAGATGACTTTTTCACATCATTTTGGGAACTGGTCTTGGGGATGACCGTTTTCACCGCAGGCCGGGCAGTGTGGATCGCGGAAGAGGCGTAGTTCACTGAACTCACCAGCCAACGCATCATAGGTCATCAGGCGACCGACGAGCGGCTCACCGATGTCGAGCAAGAGCTTGATGGTCTCGACGGCTTGCAAGAGGCCAATTACGCCGGGGAGTACACCCAGTACACCGGCTTCGGCACAACTGGGAGCCAAGGCCATGGGAGGTGGCTCTGGATAGAGACAGCGATAGCACGGCCCTTCATAGGGTTTGAAGACGGTCAGCTGACCCTCAAAACGGAAGACACTGCCGTGTACGACCGGTTTATTGGCCATCAGTGCGGCATCGTTGAGCAGGTAGCGCGTTGGGAAATTATCGGTGCCATCGACGATAACGTCATAGTCAGCGATGATACGAGCTACGTTACTTTCGTCCAGACGTTCAATATATGTGACGACCTTGACATCCGGGTTGAGAGCCTCGATAGTTTCACGTGCTGACTCAGCTTTGTACTGGCCGATGCGTTTAGTGTTGTGCAAAATCTGGCGTTGCAGGTTGCTTTCATCGACTATATCGGCATCGATAATGCCAAGGGTACCAACGCCAGCAGCTGCCAGATAATAGGCTGCTGGTGAACCGAGACCGCCAGCACCAATTAAGAGCACACGCGAGTCGAGCAGTTTGATCTGGCCTTGTTCGCCTACTTCTGGAACAAGCAAGTGACGGCTATAGCGTTTAGTCTGGGCCTCGTTCAGGGTACGTGGCTGTACAAAAGCATAGCCCTGGCCCTTCCAGCCGCCGAAGCCACCAGACATAGATATAGCTTTACCGTAGCCCATTTCCTGCAAAGTTTTGCCGGCCATGAGCGAGCGTACTCCACCAGCACAATAAAGGACGACTGTTTTTGATTTATCGGGAACGGCTTCCTCTATCTGTAATTCGAGGAAACCACGCGGAACATGAACTGCACCAGGGATGTACCCTTCGTTCCACTCATTCTTTTCGCGGACATCTACAAGAACGATATCTTGTTGGTCACGTTCGGCCTCATGTTGCTCGGCCAGAGCTTCCCGCACCTGTGTTGGAGTCCACTCTGGCACCTGCCGTCGCGCCTGCCGCATTATCTGACGGGACGCTTCACCCATAGCTGCTTACCTTTCAAAATTGTTGACCACCTTTCCCAGTGTCATCAGAACCTTTCTTAGAGACCCCTAGCTTCAGCTATGGGGAGGAAAAGAAAGCCGCCGCTAGCTCCGAGCCTTACGGCTGGCCCTGACTCTGCGAAAGAATTGAGCAGAGGCGGGTTCTCTCTTTTCTGTGCTCTCCCCTCGCGGGGAGCCCCTTCTGCTAAAAGGGGCGAAACTGTTGGCCGATTACGGCCCACCGTGTCAAGGCACGGGTGATAATACCCTTCGAGACGGCAATACAGGCATAGGTCTCTCGACCGTCTGCTTCGGCATGGCAGGCAGTGGTTGGAACTAGGGCATCCTGTCTGGGGGACAGGTATAGCATTCCAACATGCTTTTCAGTACGCGCCCAGCGCACGTGAGCCTGGGTTTCCCTCTTTCGCGAGCCCGTATCGCTGCTCCACATGCAACTCTGCGGCAAGCCGCATAATGAGATGTGGCCTCTAGTCAAGAGCTTGCGATGCGCTAGCCGTTTCGCATGCCCCTAGCGCAGAGCTATGGGTCCTTGACTTTCCTAGTTACTAACAAAAGATTAACACGCTCATTTTTTACTTGTCAAGGGAAAGTTGAGTTTGCTATCCTAGCGTACTTCTCTTTGCAGCTAATCTTTTGTTAGAATGCTTATAGGTGATAACATAGAGATACTTGGAATTATTCCACTTGGACGGTCTTTCGACCTTCTTGGGCGCAATGAATTGCGCCCCTACAATCACCTTAAAGGATGTAGACTCTTATTGGAGATCACAACCATGACCGAAACAACCGATATTCTTATCATAGGTGGCGGTGTGATGGGGGCCAGCATTGCGTATCATCTAGCGAAGCAGGGTGGTAGGCGCATCCTTTTATTGGAGCGACAAGCCCTTTGTAATGGCACGACAGGGCGGTCGGGAGCGATTGTGCGCCAGCACTACTCCAATGATTTCACCATTCGTATGGCAAAGCAGAGTCTTGCCGTTTTCCAGCACTTTGATGAGATGGTAGGGGGAGATTGTGGCTTTGTGACAACCGGCATGGTAGTAATGACGAATGAGACAGGAGTGGAGCCTTTGCGGGCCAATGTTGGTTTGCAGCAAAAGCAAGGTGTCAATACACATGTTATTGCTGCTGAGGAGCTGTCTGATGTGGCTCCAGGCTATAGCGGAGAAGGTGTGACGCTGGCGTGCTATGAACCCGATGCAGGTGTTGCCGACCCTATGGCAACCACATATTGTTTTGCCCAACGTGCTCGTGCTTATGGAGCAACGATACGTGAAGGGACGACTGTGACGCATATTTTACAGCAGAATGGCCATGTGACAGGTGTCCGTACCGTTGATGGAGATATCCGCGCTCCTATCGTGGTGCTAGCTGCGAATGTGTGGAGTGGTCGCCTGGCACAGGGCGTGGGTATTGCTTTGCCTATCACGCCCACGCGCCATCCAATGCTGGCTTTGCGGCGTCCTCAAGATTTTGGTGGACGGCAGGGCTATCATGCGGTGGGGCTGGATATAACACGGAATATTTATTTGCGGCCAGATTTGGGGAGAGTGACCCTGGTTGGCTCGACTGAGGATGTGCTAGCGGCAAGTGATCCCGATCATTATGCACAAGGACTATCTGAGGAAGAAATTACACAATTCCGTATTCTGGCTGGACAAACCATGCCTGCGCTCTCTCGTGCTGTACCTCGTGGTGGCTGGGCCGGGATCTATGACGATACCCCTGACTATCATCCTATTCTTGATCAACTACGTACTTGTGAGGGCTTGTATTGTACAGTTGGTTTCAGCGGACACGGCTTCAAGCTCTCGCCTATAGTAGGGCAATGGATGGCACAGTTTATCTTGACTGGTAGGAAGCCTGACGATATGCTGCCTTTTGCCTACGAGCGTTTTGAGCAGGGCAGGGAGATACACCCACGCTATGCATCGGGGGTTTTGGGGTAGGTAACACCAACATTTTTAGAGTGGCCTCCAAATGGCGAAAGACCTCATGAAAGAGATGTATGGAAGCGAAAGGATCAATAGATTTGTATGAAAATGCTGAAAGCATATATACCGATCATAAGCGTTTTTTTCCTGGCTTTGCTTGTACGCATTGTCTATAATGTAACAGTGGCGGCTGACTACCAGCCACTATTTGACGCCGCTCTATATGATACTATCGCCAGGCATATTGTTAATGATCACTGCTATTGTCTTGATCCATTATACTCAACGGTAAGTCGCCCTCCACTGTGGCCATTTATCATAGCCATCATATATTTTTTCGCAGGTCAACAGGAGTTTTATGCGCGGCTCTTTTACTGTTTTCTTGGTTCAATAACATGTGTACTTGTCTATCTCCTGGCAAAGGACCTCTTTGGCAGAAGGGTTGCACTGCTTACTGGCATAGTAGCAGCAATTTACACGGGGCTGTTCATCTATGATGGATGGCTCTATAGTGAATCTTTGTACACTTTTTGCCTGACAGCGTTCACGTATTCACTTTATCGGCTCCAGCATAGCCCATTCTTAGGGAAGGGGTCTGAGAAAAAGAAATTTTCGCCCACTTTCTGGCGTCAACAACTACAGATAGTACGGCCAGGATGGGTCATCCTCTGTGGTATATTGATCGGGTTGGCAGCGTTGACACGCCCAAATGGCATTTTTTTGCTCGGTCTTGTCTATGTATGGGCTGTCCTTGTCGTACTTACTCACATCATCTCCTGGAAAATTGTTGTCAAAGATGTGCTGATCATCACATGCATCACGCTCATAATCATTGCCCCCTGGACCTATCGGAATTACCGTGTAACGCATTCATTCGTTCTCGTCTCAACAGGGATGGGCGAAGTCCTTTTAGGAGCATACAATGATAATGTTGTGTACGGCGATCCAATAGTACGTGGAATGTGGAGGCTTCCGGCAGGTTCAGTCAACCATGATATGCCAAATTACACTCCAGCGAATGACAGAGCAGATACCAAGCACGCCTTCTCCTGGATGAGTAGACATATACCTGCTACGCTCTCCCTCCTGGGCCTTCACTTAAGAAATATGTGGATACCATATACCTATTCACATGGTCTGCCTATTGAAGAGTACCCTCATCGGCCATCATCGCAAATCGTCATAGATATGATTACCACTATGTCAATTTTCATCTTTTCTTTTGCGGCTTTCGGGTTTTTCATCACCAGGAAACGCTGGAAACACCTGTTAGTCGTCTATCTGCTCATAGCCTTAACGATTGTGCAGAACATGGTTTTCTATAGTGACATGCGTTTTCGCTCTTCTATTGAGCCGTTCCTTGTGTTGTTCGCAGGAGGTGCATTCTGGTTTTTGAGATCTGTCAGCTTCGGCCCGCTCTATGCCAGACTCAAGAAAAGGTTTGCTCCCTTCCCCAAAGCTCAGGTGTGAAGGGGAAAGCATCCCGCCCGGAGACAGCCCAAGAGTACAGGCCAATGCGCTCAGCGAACACATTAGCCTGTACCTCTCTGCTACAAATTTTTACCCTTCTATTAGACCATCGGCAGTCAATTGGGAAAGGGCTTTTTGTGCAGCATTGACGGTGCCGACTTGATAGGCAACACCACGCATGCTTTGTACTACCGGTTCCAGGTATGGTTTGAGTTTATTGTCGCGTTGATACTGGGTATAGAAGACATAGGAGGCTGTTTCGACCAGCCAGCGTGTCATGGGGGTGGTAATGAGCAGCTGTAAGACAGGCGCGATACTAGGTCTGCCAAAGCGGACTAAGCCTTTGGCAGCCATCCAGGCAATGGAATGGTCGGGATCACTCAAGGCACTGGTTAACACGGACAGGTCACGGTAATCGCCAATCTCGCCTAATGCCCGAATGCAATGCCAGCGCATCCAGGGCGAATTACTCTTGCTGGCTTCGATAAGCCCAGGCACGGCGTCGTGCCCCAAGCGTACCAGGGAAATAAAAATCTGGCTGCCCATCTGCTCATCGGCACCACGGAGCGCATTGAGCAGAGCTGGTACGGCTTCTGGATCGCCTACACGTCCCAGAGCTTTGATGGCTTGCATTTTAACACTGGGGACGGGGTCTTGCAGTGCCTCAATGAGTTTAGGGGTGGCAGCTGGACTGCCGAAAATACCCAGGATATGCGCTGCTGTTTCACGAACGGCGGGCCGCTTATCATTCATAGCAGCCAGCAGAACACGTTCTGAGCGCATAGACTCGATGCCGGCTCCCGGTAAGAAGAGTGTGCGCAGACGTGTACGGGCATGCGGAGAGCGCAGGGGCCGTGGAATCACAAAGGGCTTGTCGGCCCATGTGCCAACAGCAATGAAATTCAGCAAATGCTGGGCCAGACGGTCATCCTCAAGTGAGGAGATGGCAACAATAGCACGCGGATCATCTTCCATGATCCAGTATAAAAGTCGCCAGGCCGCTCCGCGTCGTCCATTAGCCGCATCTCGGGCTAAAACTTGCGGTGGAGTGACACCTACAGGAGGAGCGACATCGGCAGAGGACGGTGTTGACGGCACATCAGTCGTTGTCGTCATGTTTGCATCAGGTGCAGAATCAAAGGGTTTCATCATTTCCACTCCAGGAGGGGTCAGGAATTATGCGAGTAGACAGAGGCCATAGCCCCTCCACATGCGCATAATTGGTGGCCGCTGGTGTTCTATCAAAAAACAATGCTACGGACACAAGACATCAGAGCTTTACTGATAGCAATTCCTATTAGAGTATATCATATTTAGAAAGGTGTAGTGCAAAGGTAGGGTGAGTATGACGGCCGCTCCATATGTAACATCAAGAGGCTTCTGAAGCCCATGCCTTTAATAAGGGTATCTTTATTTGTAATCGATTTTACTATTCTTTATGCCTACTCTATCTAAAGCTCTCAATATGAAGCAAGAGATGCTAAAGATATTTGCTCAAACACGCCTTATTATTCGCGGGTGCGGTTCACTTTTTGCAGGGATCCCTGCAAAAAGTGAACCGCACCCATTACTTTTCAATACCCCTTGACAAATTGCTTGTAATCGATTACAATATATATGTAAGTCAAAGGTGACATGGATAGAGCGAAGGGAAGATGCTTTGCGATGGGAATTATATATACGACACAATCCGTGTGGTGGTTTGTGCAAGGTTCTTGCAAACAGAGATGAAAGGGGTCACTTATGAATATGCACTCTTATGGCGCAGAAAGTTCTGCTCAATGTGTTGTCGTAGAAGTGGAGAAGCTGGCTGAGGACGGATTTACTCAGAAGGAGATTGATTCTCTGGTAAGGCTCAGGCAGTGGTACCAAACGGGGGGAAGCGATCGCGTAGGTGTCATGCGCCACTGGGAGTTCCTCAAGTTTCTTGTTGAGCGTGGGAAGCTCCAGGCATAAACAGATACAAGAGAGCAACGAACTACTGGCCTCACCCTTGTCTTTTAAATGAGGGTAAGGACGGTGATTCGTTGCTCTCTTGTATCTTGTGAGGAGTAATCCTCGCGTCTTATGCCAGCCTCAACTCTACTCCCGATCTGCCACAATCGAGCCGACGCGATCTCCCAGCGTTGGGTCTCTACGACTGAGGATGAAGGCGTAGATGAGTGCGATGACAATGATGCCCAATTTGCCATGGTACATTGATAGCAAAGTAGTTTTGCAGAATGATCTGCACCCAGCCGCCGGAGATATTGATGACCGAGGCCATGGCAATGATATAGCCAATGCTGACAACGATGGTGGTGGTAACGGCCATCACGGGGCCAAAGGTTTTGCCGATGAAAGTGATGAAAGAGCCTGTGGATCGGTGAGTCCCTTTCCCCTCGTTTCCCATAACAATATGAGAAGTGGGTATGCAGCTGAAACGATGAACTATGATGAACTATATAGAGGAGTATACATGAGAATGTTACAGAAAAGCTAGGGAGCATGATTTCGAAGATCATTTTTGTACAAAGACAGAGTGATCGGTCACTCTGTCTCTCTATTTCCAATGGCGCATAGGTAAGCCAGCCACCGGTGATTGGAAGGTTGGGAGCCTGTTCATTGCCAGGGAACCAAGATAAGCTGTACGCAGATCTGAGCCGCCAAAGGCCAGGCTTGTGATAAATTGCAGGTTGGGACCAGCAGTCATTGCCATATCGCTTGGCTTTGCCGTACCATTGGCGATTTTCTCCTCCAAGCTTTTGAGAGCGTCCTCGCGTGGGTCTTCAATGACGACGTGATGATCACCGTCGGGAGTGATGACGCCCAAACCGTTGCGGAGTACAAGCGTTACCCATAAGTTGCCATCAGCATCAAAGGCGAAGCCATCTATAGCTGCTCCTGCACCCAGATTGTTTGGGCCAAATACTTCTTTATCGGTTAGGCTACCATCCGGCTGTACGCGGAAACGAATCATATGATTCATTATTGTTTCTACCGCATATAGATACTCTTCCCGTGCATCGAGGCGAACTTCGTTCGTTAGATAGATACCATCGGCAACGATGCGAGGTTCCTTTTCGTCTATCAGGACTATGTAACCATCCGGTCGTGATTTAGCTGCTGCAGGCCACCAGTGATGTTCTCGTGTCATTACAGAAATCCAGAGCCGATTACGGCTATCGAGGAATACAAAGTTCGGCGTTGTAATCTTGACACCATCAACCTCTGTCAATATAGCCTCGACATGCCCATCGGGATGCAGCTTCTGAACTACACTACTACCAAGATTAGCTACAATAAGAGAGCCATCATCGGTCATCGCCAAGCCATTTGGTTCATTACCGCCCAATCCACCAATAAATTGTTGCGAGCCATCAGGATTGATGCGGGTTACACCACCACGTCCATCCGATGTCCACAGCGTGCCATCAGGCTGAGCAAGTACTGATTCGGGGCGTACTAGGTCGTGACCGGTGTAGGTAAGATCGCTGAGTTCAAGGCGAAACTCTTTGATTGGAACGGTGCTGTTGCTCATAGGAAATCCTTTCTTCATTGAAAATAGGCTTCTAGCCGCTCCGGCATCACTTACAGTGCTAGCATAGAACAGGCTACGAGGAAAATACTGCCGCCCTGCTAACTGTCAGTAAAGGCGTCCATAGATGAATGCAAATTTATTGTACAACTTCGATGCAGAGATACACAATGAAAATTGCTGAGCTTAGAGTTTACGAAATTTTCTCTGATACATAACTCTAAAGCAATGTCATATAATGAGCATATTCATCCCGTTCTTTACCAGCCTCCTTAGGAGGTATTTGAAGAGGTATGTTCAATGCACACACTGCTTGGTATTGATCTCGGCACAACAGGCGTCAAGGCGGCTCTTTTCTCGGCAGAGGATGGACACGTTCTTGCTTCTGCCTTTATCGAATATCCGCTGATGCACCCGCAGCCGGGTTGGGCTGAACAGGACCCGGCTGATTGGTGGAATGCTACCATCACGGCTATTCGTACCTGCCTTGTGGGGGGAGTACGGCACAACATTCAGCCACAGGATGTCAAGGGTATTGGTCTGTCTGGTCAGATGCACGGTGTGGTTTTGCTGGATAAGGACTATCAGGTCTTGCGTCCGTGCATTATCTGGGCCGATCAGCGCAGCGATGCTCAGTGTCGTTGGATGACCGAACAGGTCGGTGCAGCACGCTTGATCGAACTGGTCAGCAATCCGGCTTTAACCGGTTTCTCGGCTCCCAAACTGCTGTGGATACGCGACAATGAACCGGCTGTATTTAACCGCGCCTCTGTCATGTTGTTGCCCAAAGACTACATTCGCTATCGCCTGACCGGTACAATCGCTATGGAAATCTCCGATGCGGCTGGCACCTGTCTTTTAGATGTGAAACAAGGGGTATGGTCGCGTGAAGTGCTCAATGCTATTGATCTTGAGCCTTCTTTGCTTCCACCTGTTGTCGCCGCCGATGCGGTGTGTGGCACCATTACTGACGAAGTGGCCGCTCTCACCGATCTGGTTGCCGGAACACCTGTGGCTGGTGGAGGTGCCGATAACGCCTGTGGTGCGGTGGGCAACGGTGTAGTGCAACCTGGACTGGCACTTGTCTCTATCGGTACCAGTGGTGTTGTGCTGGCATATGCTGACGCTCCTCGCGTGGACATGTCCGGTCCCATTCCTCGTGTGCATACCTTCAATCATGCGGTTCCGCACGCGTGGTATCTGATGGGTGTCACCCAAGCGGCCGGTCTTTCGCTGCGCTGGGTGCGCGATAATATCGGCCTACCGGAACGCGCCCTTGAACGCTGGACAGGTCTGGATGCCTATGAGTTCCTCATGAAAGAGGCAGAGACCGCACCCGCAGGTAGCGATGGCCTTCTCTTCTTGCCCTATCTTCAAGGTGAACGGACTCCTCACCTCGATGCTTATGCACGCGGTGGCTGGATCGGCCTCATTGCCAGTCATGACCGTCGCCATCTCATTCGCGCTGTACTGGAAGGTGTTGCTTTCAGCCTGAAGGATTGCTTTACCATCATTCAAGAACAGGGACTGCCTATTGAGCAGGTACGCACGACTGGTGGAGGTGCCAAAAGCCCGCTCTGGCGGCAGATCATCGCTGATGTTCTCGGCGTTGAGTTGGTGACAACCAATGCTACTGAAGGCCCAGCTTTCGGGGCCGCTCTTTTAGCAAGCGTTGCTGGTGGGGTTTATGCCTCGGTACAGCAGGCATGTGAGGTAACGGTGCATGTGGTGGAACGGACGGAGCCACGAGCAGAGACTGAAAGGGTCTACGCTCAGGTGTATGAGACGTATAAGGCATTGTATCCTGCATTGAAGCCAATAATAAGTAAGCCTATATAGGGTAAGGAGAATGATGATATTTTAAGAAGGAATAAAGCCGATTGTGATCACTACTCTTCACGATCATTCTCGCTTTGCAGGGCGTCCTCCGCTGCCATGCCTCGTCCCACAGTCCAGTTTGTGGCGAAGGTTCGCGCCCCGAGGCGGGCAAACCGGCGGCGCAGCCCCCTGCGCTTTAGACATGGGGTCAAGCCGCCGTTCCTTGTGGGGCGTGATGGGGGATGGGGACTCTTGGCATGTATACGTCACGGTGATATACTGTATACGTATGGAACACGGGAAACGCTTTTCAATCAGGTTCCCTCTTGACCTCTTAGAAACGC
>WNGG01000421.1_pt1 | contig 70378 bp, 78 predicted proteins | sample 5400661 | NCBI WGS metagenome assembly WNGG01 (sample SAMN13153372, study PRJNA577476) | soil metagenome | isolation source: 100 cm soil or saprolite under Garry oak tree replicate 1 | place: USA:California | collected 2016-06-15
CGGAAGCAGGCGTTGTCGGCGGCAAGATCGGTCTTAACTCCGATGGACTTGGACTCTTGATCAACGGAATCGTGTCCAGCAGGGACGACTGGGCACGGCTCAAGAAACCCTTCCACGTCCGCTGCTGGGAAATCCTAAGATCGAAGACCCTCGCACGCGCAGTCAAGGTAATCGCCCAGGGTCAGAGAAACTGCTCTGCGAACTTCATCTTGGGACAGCAGAAAGCGAAAGGCTCAGGGAAAGTTGTTGATATCGAATCAGCGCCCGACGCTGTCTGCGAGATCGGCCCGGACCGTGGCGCAGTAGGACACACGAACCATTTTTCCAATCCGAAAATTCTAGGGGTCAAACAGGTCGTGGATGAGGAGCGCCTGTCGACAATTCAACGATATCGCAGAATCCAGAAGCTTCTCAATGAAACAGTTCGAAAAGGACACAAGCTGAATCTAGCCGAAGCTCAGAGTATGTTGAGAGATCACTACGGAGAACCGGAATCCATTTGTCGACATAGCAACTTGAAGCTGCCCGAGTATCAGAGGTACGAGACAGCAGTCTCCGTAGTGATGGATCTTTACAGCAAGCGACTCTGGGCGACTATCGGCTCGCCCTGCTCAACCGAATATCAACCTATCACGCTGTGAGGAAGGTCCTTTGAGGGGACTGGAAGCGAATCATATTTCAACAAGTAGATTAACTACGAGTTCTGCGAGTCCCCTTTGCCTTCTGCTCAGAAACGCAGGGTCCTAGAGAAGACACGTAAAAGGAAAAGTCGCGGCTTATTCTATCTTATCCTAGCGATTGTCCTCATCGTGATTGTAGGGGTCGGAGTGTACACATACGTCTCGTCGCTACCTCCGGACATCATCTACGCTACGCTCAATACTTCGAAGGGTACTTTCGAGGTTGAGCTTTATCGCAGCCAGACTCCAATTACCGTGAACAACTTTGTGAACCTCGCGAAATCCGGCTTTTACAACAATCTTGTCTGGCACAGAATCCAGCCGGGATTCGTAATCCAGACCGGAGATGAAAATACAAAAAATGGTGGAGGCAACAACAATACTTGGGGACAATACCAGGGGACAACAATACCTGACGAAATAGTGAGTTCACTCCACAACTACGCTGGGTATATGGCGATGGCGAACACAGGAGCCGCGAACAGCGGTAGCACCCAATTTTTCATCAATCTTGTTGACAGTAGCGCTAATCTTGACGGGAAGTACACCGTGTTCGGCCATGTAATTAGTGGCATGGACGTGGTCAACGCGATAGGGGGTGTTCCAGTTTACCCTGCACCACCCAGTGGCGTATGCTGTCAACCAAGCCCTCCTCTGCCTTTCCTGACGAGTGTTACGATTTCAAACACTCCATAAACTTGCTTGTACACACACTGTGTACTCTAAGCTCCCGCGGTTCTTAGGTAGTAGGCCCAATAGCCTTTCCAGCGGTCGTACTTCTCGGCGATAACGTGAAGCCTCTGTTCTGTCATCGGTTTTCCATAGACTCTAGCTGCCGCAGCGATCAGACGTTTCTCTACAGCAACCTTCTCCATTCTCCCAAGACCTCTCAGGAGGATTAGTCTCGCGGACCATTCGCCGATTCCTTTGATATTCTTCAGCCATTCCTCCACTTTGTCATACTCGGTAGTTCTAAGAAATCTCTCATCAACCTCATTGAACGCTCCGATCACATTTCCCAGATACTCTTCTCGACGCTCATGCTTGATCAGCGACTTCAACTCTTCCTTCGATGCATCGGCTAGCTGGCCCGGCTCCGGAAAGGCACGATAGACATGGCCCTTCACTCCGAGACTTGTCCCGAAGCGTTCTAGCAAAGCCTGCTTCGCTCGTCGTGCCGCGCTTAGCTGGTTTCGCTGCGACAGCACGGCCCAGCAGGCACATTCGAACGGAGTGAGAAACTTCACTTGGTGTAGCCCGTAGAGCTTCTGAAGAATCGGTGCAAAACTAGGATCGTTGATTGCTGTTCGATAGAATTGATCCAGATTATCAGAGAGACTGAGGAAGAACGATATCCGATCAACCACTAGGTCTGTTAATCCACGAGAAAATGGATGGTCGCCAAAGAGAGTGTATCTCAAGCCTGGCATTTTGATCGTTCCTGTTGGGTTGAGCTGGAAGACTATCGTTCGGCCGCCGACGCGGACCGCTTTTGTCATCGAGACTTTGCTCACTGTCTGGTCTTCGTGCATCGGAGGAAACGTTCCAAGAAAGTCCAGTGACTTTGCGAAATCGAAAGGCGGTGTTGGCCGTAGAGAGCCCTCTTCAGAGTATAACCCATGTTCGTGGATCATTCTTCTAGAGACAATCCTATGATTGCCTACTTAGGCAGGCTGGTTGTCACAGACTGGGAATCGAGAAAGCGAGAGTTCGAGATTGACAGAAGTGATTGATGATCCTCTAGAAGTGGAGCAGGCCTATGCTCGACAGTATGAGAACCTATCGCGAGAGTTCTCACGCGTTATCCAATCTAAGAGAGGCATTCTAGCGGAGATCGGATGTGGTAGAGGGCAGCTTACAATTCCTGTAGCAAGGCTCCTGCCTCACTGTAGGTTCCGTGTGGTGGACACTTTCGCAGGCGCCTACACGGGGACTCTGAGGCTGTTGAACAAGGCATTGCTTCAAGCTAGGCTGAAAAACCGGGTTAAGGTGTACAAGGCGGACTATCGGGCCTGGCTCTGGGATCAGTGCTCTGATAGTTATGCCGGGGTAGTTTCGAGTGAGTTTCTTCCAGAAATCGATTCCTACGAGCTGTCCATGTTCTTATCGGAATGCTATCGCGTTGTAAGACCCGGCGGCATAACTGTTCACTCATTTCTCTCGCCAATAGCCAGAAACCATCGACAGAGATTGATGATAGAGGCGGATAGTAACCCGAAGTGGACGAAGACGCCTCCCAAGGAATGGTTTTCTCCCAAGTCCGCCCTCGTAGTATCACAGCTAGGACAAGCAGGCTTTCGAAATATTCACACTGAGAAGATCAAGAGTAATTTGATCATAAAGGGCGACGCTGTGAGGAGTTTCCTCCACAGCTGGGATGTTAGAGATGCATTCTGGAGGAGATACAGATTGCGGTTGGTAACCGGAGGGTTGGAAGTCCCTGACTGGGTGATAGTGTCAGGCCGTAGAGAGACGAGTTACCGTTCCAGGTCGAGGCTACGGGAAAGAAAGATGGGAGGTCGATGAGGACCGCCGCGGGATGTCACGTAATTTACGCGGTCTCTTTTGTCTCCGTTTCTCTTGTTCGTTCCATAGATCCGCCGCATCCGCAGCCGGGTCCGCAGCAGCAACAACTCAAATCACGCTTCACCTCGGTTAGTCAGTTACTTTTCTAAAGTATTTAAACAGGCAAGTACCCAAAAAGTAACAGAGTTACACTATGGTAAGGACGAAGGAAGGAGAACCATGCTGTGCCTGCCCCTGTCCATGCGAAGGAATAATCGAGATCATCGGCAAAAAATGGGCCCTCTGCGTACTAGCCCTTCTAGGAAACGATGGAACACTCCGCTTCAACAAGCTAGCCCAAAAACTTCCGGGAATAAGTGCGAAGACTCTGACAGAGGTTCTGAAGGATCTTCAGCGAACCGGGCTAGTTAAGCGTCAAGCCTTTGCCGAGATCCCGCCGCGAGTGGAATATCATCTAACGAGAGAAGGGAATGAGTTGACCATGTTGGTGGCGCCGTTGATGGTCTGGGCCGACAAGATGACAGGGCTTGTCAAGTTGGAATCCTAGGCTGCTTAATTCTAGACTCGACAAGTTTTCCAGCTCGTTCCTCAAGCTGAGCAGCTTCCTTCCGGAGCTCGGAGACCTGTTTAGAGATCTTCTCCACATATTTTTGATCATCAAGACTTGCCAAGTTGATCAGAACATTGCTGACAGCTCCTTCAACAGCCGCACGCGCTGCAGAAACAGCAGTCACCACATCCGACAACGCGTTCGTGGATCCTTTCTCCGCGACCTCCCGAGCCAGTCGCAAAACTCTGACTGAACAATCGAGAGTTGAGAGCGGAATCTCAGATGCTTTGACAGTCGCTTCTTCTATCGCCCTTTTTCGAGCCTCAGGCTGATCCCTCGAGAGCTTGAACGCTTTCATCACCAAGTCAAAGGCCACCGTATCCTCCACAACAAGGCGTAGAAGTTTCTGGCGAAGAGCGTCGCCCTCCTTCACCACCTCGTTGAGCCCCTCTACATCTGGAGGCGCTTCTTTCTTTCCCAACGTTATCCGTGCAACCATGCAGAGAAGACCAGCAGCAAGCGCTCCCATATACGCAGAGACGCTCCCGCCTCCCGGAGTCGCCTTCTTGGAAGCGACTTCCTCGCTGAACAAAGCCAAACTCTGATCCGTCAACGTCGAAGCCCGAGGTGTGAAGAGCTTCCTCTCCAGGACTTGGTCCCCGCTGAAATTCTCTAGGCGCAAATAGAACTCTGCCGCGTCAACAAGGGAATCCATGGGCGCGAGCCCAACGACTTCGCTCCCAACAACTGGGACTCCGTAGCGATCAGCGAATAGCTTTACCAACTCATACGCCTTGAACAATTGGCTCTTGCGATAATTCGTCAGGTTCATCGACACCTGAACCATTCCACGGTCTTTCAGCTCGAACCCGAGAGCCTTTACAAACGCTAGCCCGCCATCTTTTGCACGTAATTGATGGGCGATCTTCTTCGCGACATCTAGGTCGCTCGTACCAAGGTTGACGTTGTAGGCTATTAGAGTCTCTCGGGCTCCGACAGCTGTTGCGCCCGCGGTGGGATGAATCTTCTCGGGGCCAAAGTCCGGTTTCTTCGCCGGGTCCTTACCAATTTTGTCTCGAAGGCCTTCAAACTCTCCTTCCCGGACGTCAGCGAGGTTCCGTCTTTCAGGAGTTGTGGCTGCTTCCTCGTACAGGAAAACAGGTACATGGAATTTCTCAGCGAACTCCTGTCCGAAAGCACGGGCCAGAGAAACGCAATCGCCCATCGTTACTCCAGATAACGGTACGAAGGGAACGACATCAATAGCGCCCATTCGTGGGTGCTCGCCTTTGTGATGTCTCAGGTCGATTAGTTCGATTGCCTTTTGGCTAGCAGATAGGGCTGCGTCTTTCACGGGTCCAGGCTCGCCGACGAAACTTATCACGGACCGGTTGTGGTCCGGATTGGATTCCACATCGAGAAGCATGACGCCAGGCGTGCTTCTTATCGCGTCTGCGATGGATTCGATGACCTCTCTCCTCTTGCCCTCGCTGAAGTTGGGAACACATTCGACTAGCTGCAATCTGGATCCCTCTGAAGCAACTCCTGCTATGTCGTCTCCTTAATAGTCAAACGGGCTAGAGAAGCTCGATCTTATGGTCGATTAGTTTCTCAAAATCTCCTCTAAAATAGAAATTTCCCTGAAAGCTTCTCCCTTCTACGGCGTGTCTGTACCAGTATCTGTCGTCCTCCCACATATCGTCGAAGGGAGGTTGGTCGATTGGATACCATCTTAGAATGCCCTCTTTGCTCTCCTTGATAGTGCCCTGGAACTCATTCGTGAGGAATACGTGTGCTATCCAGTCCGGGTCTTGGTGTTTGTCGTGTTTGAAGAAGATGAGCGTTCCAATTTTTTTCGGCTTTCGGACCTCTAGACCGGTCTCTTCGTGAACTTCTCGTATAACACAATGCTCAGCAGTCTCATTGGGTTGTAGTTTTCCGCCTGGCGCGTTCCATTTGCCGGCTCCGAAGAGGCCGGGATTCTTCTTCAGCAACAGAACCCTGTTATCGCGGAGGATGAAGCATAGGGTCGCTTGAATCGTCATCGGAACAATTCAGGGGTTGCGTTTCTGTTTGAGCAGGATGATGGCCTGCGCAAGGTCTCCGCCTGATTGTCGCAGCGCGTTCGTCGCTTCTTCACTAGATACGCCTGCTTGTGAGGCGACTAGTTTCACGTCGTCGTCAGAACCTCCACCTACTCCTTCCTCTCTCATTGTTCCCCCTCCGACTTGGTAGACGGTCTGTCCTTGGACTGTTACAGTGGCCACTTCAGGGTTGTCAATGACAATCCTCTTGGTCGGGGTTTCCATGATTACTTTGGTGACGTCGTCTAGTTGTTGGACTTGCATGCCCATGCGTTGCATCATTCTGTTTGCTTCGCGGGGGTTGACTTTTCCTCGGCGCATCATGACGAAATCATTCTTTTCCACGGGTCCGGTGATTGTTAAGCCTATTCAGAATCAGCTGCTCCGTGCCGGACCTTCACAGCTATCCCAATCTTGAAGCTCTGCATTTCTATTGCGTTGAAGAAGGATCTTCCGACAGCCAACAACCGGTCTCTCTTGTCCACCACCAGCACCTCTTCTTCGGGCCGGAGCTCAGGATCCACGCCGATTACGTGTTTGGCGAACACGTTTCCACCCTTCCTGATGAACCCCTCTACCCCCGGGGTAACCTTGACCCTTAGCTTCGGAGCCTTGAACACCCTCTTTAGTGCGAGTCCTCCATTCACGGTCAATGCCAGGAGACCATCTTTGGGACGGTAGGTTGCGAGTAATTTCCCCTCATTGAACACGTGGCGTATTCTATGGGTGTTAGGGGATCGCACGATTAGTATTGACTGGGGAAAGGCCTTCTCAGCTCCTTTGCCGAACTGGTAGGCGGCTACGGCTCTTATCCTTCGTAGCTCGTGGAGCTGGGGTTTGACGGGTAGGAGGGGCATTCTTGTTCCGATAGCTAATTAAGCGGGGTCGGAGCCTATTTCTACTGTTTCTCGCCGCGAGGTCTTGTAACCCCGAGAGAAAGCCACGTTCGACCAGGAGCGGTCCGGTGCCGTCCCATACTAGAACTCCGATAGAGAGCCTGCCGAAAGCGGTAGAAGAGTCGGATTTAGTAGAGGATTATCCTGAAATCGTAAAGGAAGGTCGTGAGAAGCTGGGCTTGTCACAGATGGATCTCGCATTCAAGGCGAAGGAGAAGGTGACGGTGATCCAGAAGATCGAGTTAGGCAAGATACTGCCCACAATGCGGCTGACGAAGGAACTGGAACATCTCTTACGGGTCAAACTGCTTGCGCCGAGATCAGAGCTTGAGGTCTCAACTGTTCCAGTGAGGCAGGCGGGGCCAAGAGAGCTTACCCTCGGCGACATAGCGCTAGTAAGGCATAGGGAGCCAGAAAACAAGTAACCTAACTACACGCAAGGTTGACTTTACAAGTGTACTTTCCATAGCCTCCCTTTTGCAGATCTTTCCGTTTCTCTAACTATCTTTCTTCGTGTAATTTTTCTTTTCCACTAGCCATTTTCTCAAGCTTTCTTTTTCATAGTGACCCCCCGTGGTGCTGTTTTTCGCGCGCCCCGCTCTCTACGAAATCAGCCGTTTTTCCAGACCTGACCACACCTGTCACTGGACAGGCGATTATCTCGAAGCATTATTTACCATGAAGTAGGATCGCTACCCATGGCTTCCCTCAGCCAGGCAAAGACGCTTGGCGGAGTAGGCGGGATACTTGCCCTGCTGTTTTGGCTTCCCGCCCATGTGGGGGTCGTCTTTTTGATAGTAGGACTCGTTTTGATGCTTTTCGCCGTGAAGAATATTGCTGACACGGTGGGAGACGAAGCGATCTTCAGCAATATGATATACTCTGTTGTCTTAGCAATCATAGGACCAATTATCGCCACCGTGGTCTTGCTCGCCGCTGCGGCGTCATTCTTCAGTGCTTTCAGCGGTTTCACACCAGGAACAATGACTATCCCTAGCGGATTTTTCGCCGCACTTGGGTTCGTGATCTTGGCGGGCGTTATACTGTGGATTTGCATTCTGATCTCGACGGTTTTCGTCAAGAGAAGCTACGACGCCATAGCCTTGAAATTGAGAGTCGACATGTTTCGGACCACGGGTCTCCTGTTCCTCATCGGAGCCGCCACGCTGATCGTCCTCGTAGGTTTTGTGATACTCTTCATCGCTGCAATCCTCCAGATCGTAGCCTTCTTTTCAATCCCAGAACAAGTCCCGTCGCAGATGCCTCCCCAGCAAGTCTGGGGACCGCCAACGCCGCCCGCACCTATGCCTCCATCGCAGGGCCCGACACAATAGGGTTACTTCCGAGCCCGCCCTCGTTAAACAGAGAACATCTAGCCTACCTTTGGGCTTATGAGGAAGGAGCCTATCGCAACGCGCAGGCTCCCGAAAAGATGACAGTGAGAGCAGCGCCACTAGCTGTGCCTGAAGAGGTCTTCTTACGGGATACGGACCGAAAACGGGTCAAGAAAGGTCTCCTCGGCGGGTCGGAAGAAAGGATCGTTTTCGCCAAAACGATCTTTCTACCCTATCTAGACTTTACCTATCGCTTTCCGACGGAAAAAGGCCTTCTGTCAAAGCAGACAGTGACCAGTGAAGGCCGTTCAACGATGCTGGCTTTGCGAGAGGCGAACTTCGGTTTCGACCCTAGGCTGGTTGCGCTGGCTCCGATGCTTGCTGACATGGAGGAGGACTCCAGGTCGGTCATTAGCGGCGTTGACTCCACGGTCTTGGTGAGCGAGCGATTAGCAGAACTCAAGAACCTCTTGAGAGATTATGAGGCACAGTCAGAGGAGAGGTTGAAACAGTATGAGGCTCTCCCGAAGGGGAGTCCCGCGAGAGAAAATCTGAAGGAGAATATTGAGTTCCTCAGAAAGACGAAGTTGTTACGATGGAAAATGTTTGCCGACGGACTGCAGCTTCCATCGAGGTTCGATCTGGACAAACTAGAGCTCTTGGACGGGACGTTATTTTACATGCCGTTCTTCATAGCAAAACTCGCTCGCGGTGGAGAGAGACGATACATTGTGTGGAACCGCGAAGGCAAAGAAGACGACACGGTCGCTGACGAGCTTACAAAGAACCACAAATTCCGAAACCTCATCGAGACACACGCTCTCTCCTAAAACCTCACAGTGATATAGAGGAAGATACTCTCATCATCTCTGGTTGATAGGATTGGCTTACTGCTGGAGGTGCGGCACACAGCTCTACGAGAACTCCTCCTACTGCCATAGCTGCGGGGCCTCAGCCAAACCCTCTACCACTTCCGCTATAGGAGCCCAAACCGGATTCGAACGCCTGAAAGACGACAAAGAGTTTCAGGACCAATGGGTGAAACGCATTATCGCATACGTAATCGACGTAGTCGCAGTATCGGTTGTGGTCTATTTTCTCCTGCTTGTCGTAGCGTTCCCAATTGTTCCAGCAGTCTTCTTTGGGCAGACGTTCCCCTTTGTATGGTTCTGGGGGTTCTGGCTAGGCGGAATCGTATCCTTGATCGTTCTAGCCTACTTTGTTCTGGCCGAGGCGGTGTTCGAGCGGACCCTCGGGAAGGAGCTGCTGGGCTTGAAAGTGACAAGGCTGGACGGTAAGCGCGTGGACCTCTGGTCTTCGTTTGTCAGGAATATCTCCAAGATTTCTTTCGTGCTACTGGTCATCGACTTGGCGGCAGGTCTGGGAACCCATGGGGATGGCCGGCAAAAATATAGCGACCGCTATGTTGGAACCACGGTCGAAACCACGAACACGAGTAGAATCATCCCGGATTGCATATAGATCGCGCTCCCTGGCACGCCTAGCTCACGCTTTGTGGATGTTCAACAGAGTTAGCGAGGCGCTATTTGCGGCCTGCCGGTCAGACGCTTGAACCGGGTCTAGATAGCCAACATGGATAACCAAACGTGCCCTGAACAGGTCCTACCCCCTACGGGGACGGGCCGATCAATGAATGGGAGTTTTTTCTGCTATTTCGATCTTACAGCGTGCCGTCCCGTTGTATCCTGGCCGGTGCTGTCAAACCAGTCCTCTTTCCCTCCATCTCCTGGGTGTGAGGGAGAGGCTGGCGTTGAAGTGCTATGCTTTCCCTTTCGAGCTGGCTGCTTCTCCGGTTTCTCGGTTTCCTTCTGATTGTTTTGTCTCTTCGCCTTCTTTTCTGACGGTGGCGTTTTGATGTTCTTCGGCTTTTCAGAAGTCTGATTCTTCTTGGTCTCGGGCGGGGTCAATCCTGGGCCTGGTATTTTGGCTCCGCAGTTGGGGCAGTTCTTTGCTTGTTCGTCCTTGGTTTCGAAGGCTCTGTTGCATCCGAAGCAGACTATGAGGCCGAAGGTCGTGTTTGCATTGTCAGTAAGCTGTCTTAGCTCGCTGTTATCGGCGAGGTTCTGGTCTAGCGGGATCTCGGCTATCATATGCTCTACCAAGAGGCCGGCGTCGAGGATTTTCTTCGCAAGCTCGTCCTGCCCAGCATTTTCGGCGTCGAGCCATTTCTCGAGTGTTATGTCTTCAATATCGGTGAAGAGCCTTACTCTCGCAAACGTCCCACTTGTCAACGCGTCTCAACAAAACCAGTTATGCTCGGATTCTCGGATTTAAAAACAGAGTAACCAGTCCTGCGGTTCTACCTGCGCAAGAAACTGGGCTATGTCGCTACTATTCAGCATGGGACGATGAACAATTTAATAGATGAGGTTGCATTGCAGAAGAAATTTTCATTCTTTCGTTCCAACAGACCAGTGGATGCGGAAACACAAACGAGCTTATTATCCCGAGAAGCGGTCCATCACTTTGGAAGATTCCAGTTTTGAAAGGCAGACTAGCCAAAGGAAGAGGAACTGGACCTCGCGAGGGTCGGATCGACAGTGAGAATCTTCACGACACTCTCGAAAACTCGATTCTTGGCAACCCAATAGAAGAGAACACACTGACGATATAACCCAGGTCACCCGTCCGGGCATTTGAAGACCCGAAGACGTGTTGAGGCTTATTCAGATTAGCCCAGAATGAACCCTGTTTGGCGGTCTGGGAGATCTCTTCAAGATCACCCCTAGATTCACTGGGCTAATCACGGTTTTCGGCCAGCTATCCAAGCCTAAACTGCGCCCTGAATCGCCTGTCTCGCCCATTATCGGGGCCAGACAGCGAGCGTTCTAGAAAATAGGAGGTCTTAGCGACCGAGTCCCGCGTTGCATATTCGCCTTTCCCCTTAAGACAGACATCTGTTGAAGTCTTGCCCAGGGCATCTCACGAGGCAGGTCGGGTTCCTCCCGAACTATGATGAGTTTCTACAGTTTAGCAGGAGTTCGATAGGAACTCAAGCCAATACCTCTAAGCCGATTACCGATCTTCGCAATCACTCCAGGAGCATCGGTGCCAATCTTGCAAAGAAGCGATTGGACAAAAAGGGAGAGGCTTTCCACCTTCACGATATCGCTCTGTAGTCCCGCGGCTCTCACAGCGGTCTCTGCCTGTGTTTTGTCAGCTCCGACCACTATCACCCTGTCAAAGGGATATTTTCTCCACGAAACAAGACGGTCTCTCGCCTCATCGTTCAGTTCTACCGAGATCTTCTCACCCTCAAGCTCCGTCACAATCACCTTCAACGGCACATAGTCCACCAAAGCATTTTCGTCCAGGATGTCTCTAGCGGACGTAGCTTCTCCATCAGCCAGTTGCGCCCTCATCCTGTGAAGCGGGTAAAGAGCATCTTTGGGCGCAGGTTCCTGGATTCCAATGTCGATGTAGACCCCGTAACCAATTCGACCAGCACCTGTTACGAAGCCGTTAACGACGTCCCACTCTTCTAGCTTTGAATGGGAGATTGGGGGCTCGCCATATTCTTGTTTGAGGAGGTTGAGGAATGCGTCCGCGTCTTCACCTTTAGCCCTGATCTGAAGCCAGTATCCTTCGAGGCTGAACTCGGACTCTACATTGAGGCCTTTAGCTTGCTTCACGAGATTGTTTCGCAGGAAATGTGAGCCTTGTTTGAGAGCTTGTGGTGGAATTTTCTCGGCGAGGGCGGCGACCTGCCATCCCTCCACCACTTACTCTCGCCCCTGAAAAAAAACAGATTTTATCAGGGCGCGAAAGCGGAAGGACGTTCCTGAAGCTCTGACTCTAGCTTTCGCGATAAATCCTCTAGCACCTGGACGGTTCTGCTGTTGTCCTCGCTGATTAGCGAGCCGTTGCAGCTACTGCACCGGAAGGCCGACTCCATGGCCTCCTCGAAAGTCACTCTGACCGTGAGGCAGCCTTTGCACATGAAGAAGCTGTGTCCCTTCTCGTACTCAAGGCGTGAACGCATCTTCTCCAACGCCTTCTTCTTCCGGCTTCGAACAAACGCGTCTAGCTGGTCAGGCTGCAGTTTCCAGTGGTAGATGAACCAACCTGTCTTCTCATCCCGACTCCGGACAACCGTGACTAGCGCATGGTTGTAGAGCTTGTAGAGCACTCTGCGGGCAGCGTTCAGCTTGACGTTGGCGTTGACCGCGATAATATCGTCGGTAGTCGTTCCAGCGTCGGATAGGGCCTGGACCACGCTGAGAGCTTCCTGTCCCCCAAAGAAGCTTGCCAGTCGTGCAAGATCATCATGATTAGAACCCATACTACCAAAAATCCCTCGTTAACACCCTATATTGTGCGGTTCTACGATTTAATGTATTAGGCTCTAGAGATCCGTTCGTAGCCATGGGAAGGCTTGTCGTGCTCCGCATCGGGCACAGGTTATTCAGGGATTCGAGGGTTACGACTCATGTCTGTCTTACAGCTCGAGCGCTCGGAGCTGACGGGGTTATCATAGCAGATAGGCATGATAAGACGGTTGAAGCTACTATCAGAGAAGTTGGAAAGCGGTTCGGCGGACACTTCTCAATCGAATCTGGGAAACCATGGAGGAAAAGTGTTCGAGAGTGGAGGAATAACGGTGGGAAGGTCGTCCATCTAACGGCCTATGGCTTGCCATTGCCCGACATGATTCAGGAGATCCGGCAGCCTTCAGGAGATCTGCTTGTCGTAGTGGGGTCCGAGAAGATGCCCGGGGAGATGTTCAAATTGGCGTCTTGGAATGTTAGCATAACATCTCAGCCTATGAGCGAGATCGGGGCTCTCGCGGTCTTCCTCGACTGGTACTATGAACATGGTGCTCTTGATGTGAGCTTTCCAAATGCACACATCCGAATCATGCCATCTCATGATCGAAAAAACGTGGAGCAAGTTGTGCCAGAGGAAGGCTGAACCGCTACGGAAAAGAGAAATCACAGAAGCGATTGAAATGAGGCTTGTGGTACTAAGCGATTTTGATGGCACGGTTACTCTCAACGATTTCAGAGAAGTGGTCACCTCACCTCTCTTGAGAAAAAAAATGTCCGAACGAGATTCACAGCAGGGAGAAAGTGAATACTAAACGTCTCCTTTCGGTCCTTTCTACTGCGTGTTCAGATGGGATCTATCGAAGTTCAACTACCCCGATCCTAATCAAACTGCAGGGATACGAGTCAGGTTTGCATCAGAAGGCGAAATAGGGGCTGCAGCTTGAGTATGGTACGAGGGTCTTAGAGAGGAGGAGGGGTCTCCTTGGGAGAATTACCTAAAGAAATGGACACCAAGCAGCGCCGCAAGATGGTTTCTGGACTCTAAGAAACGACTGGGCGCGAAGATGTTGGTCGCAGAGAAGGAGGAGAAGGTTGTTGGGATCAACGGGATAATTGCGGAGAGAAACTCAGGCGAAGGACCATTTTTCACCGGAATAGTGGTCTCGCCTAACTATCGAAGGCAAGGAATCGGGTCTCTACTCCTTCACCGGACGCTCTTGGACCTGAAGAAGGAAGGCCTTCGAAGCGCGGAAGTGGAAACCATTCAAGGAATACCGGCGGCGAAATATCTCTGTTCGAAATATGGGGGAAAGAGCATTCAGGTTCCTGCATAGGAGAATCCTGATCCTATCGGCTACGACTCAGATTGTAATTCTTGCTTTGTCTTGTTGGCCTTGTCCGTTAGGATGTCTATCGCGTCTTCCAGCCTCTTGCATTTCTCCTTCTCTGAGAAAAGTGCTGCCAGTAGCTCGTTGATCTTGCTTAGCGCATAGTCCATACTTCGGTTGATCTGTCCTAACGGGACATAGTCCAGGCGGCGTGGCATGGTGGCGAACAATTGTCGTTGGGCTGCGTTGATCTCGCTCATCTTGGCGGAGTCAGTGGCGCCGAGCCAGGTGACTTCTCGCGCAGTCTTCAAGCTCTCATACAATTGGTTTTGTAGGTCGATGTAGGCGTTCCAGTAGACAAGCCAGGATTCGTTGAATTCGTCAAACGTTTGTTCTATTCGCTTACTCTTCTCCGTGTTCGAACTAGCTGACAATGGTAAGTGTTGAAAGAGACCGCGTCCGGTAAATGTGTTGCGGGGTCTAGTAGCGACTGTTTATGAGTAGCGATGCCTGGCTCACCATTTGGTAATCTTAGTGGAACATGTTTGCGACAGGTGTGGCGGGCAGTTCGAATATAGTGAGCTTAATGCGCAGGAAAAACAGATTCTCGATCCGGCTGGAAAATGGAAGACAGAGCGCACCTACAGGTGTTTTGACTGCGAGAAAGAAGCCCTACTGGGACAAGGCGCACCTTAGAAAGGCGCGAGCAGACTCGGGCTCACTATCGAGCCTATCTCTTCCTTAGAGCCGCGGATTCGACCTTACCATGGACTCTTACAGTTCCGACTCGCAAGGATGATGTTGCTAGTTCCATGGTCACATCGAAATTGAAGGCATAGTCTTTCTCGGCCATTTTCTCTAAGACCTCTGCAAGAGAGGACGGTGAGGGTTCAGTCTTCTGGGGCATTATGATCGAGCTGCATTATTGCCGTCACGAGTATAAAGTTCTATGGCAGGAGGCTTTCGGAACTTAGCATTGCTCGCTTTCTAATAGTCTAGCTTAGCTTGTACAGTTTGAGGCCTACGAGCAGGCTCCAGATTACGAGGAAGATGAACCCACCTATGTTGAATAGTCCCGACAACATGGAACCTAGGGCGAATGTTGGGATGAACAGAAGGCCTAACACTCCACTGCCTATACCGATGTAGCCCACGCTCTTCTTGAAGGTCTGGCTTTTCAGCATCGCGTAGCTTGCAAGGATGATCGCAGAAAACTGGAGAAACGTGGCTACTAGTGCGGTGATGTTCGCTAAATCCATTGTCAGTTGTCCTGTCGCTAGATACGCGGCTTGGTTGTCACGGTTTGTTGAAGCGTACGAGTTGCTTAGGCCGATGAGCGAAAGGCGTAGAGGAATGTCAACGCCGACATCGACGGCCACGAAAACCATGTTGAAAATCGCTGCGATCAACGTAACAGTGCGATTGGCTTGTCTGAGCGCAAAATAGAGGGCAGGGAATGCAATGAGGTAGAGAAGGTCGCTTACCAAGTAGATTCCCCAGGTCATGCCGAAGAGGAGGCTTTGAGATTGGATGGACGTAAGACCTGACTGTACGGATGACGGGGCCAAGCTTGGAATAAGAACAGGTATCAGCGGCAGCGTGATGAGCACTAAGATGCCGGCTATGATGATGCCTATCGCGCCTGCCTTGTAGTACCCGCTCCATTTCTTGTCCGGGCCTCTCTCGAGTCCAGGAGTCGTCATGAGCGGTTTAATGTCCGAAGTTCGTGGGTTTCTAACAGTTATGGAAAATCGGCGAAAAGCCGCTGGTGCATTAAGGGCATTCTGGCTGGATTGGTTTCGAGAATAGATCCTCTAGGCCAAGGCGTCGTTGTATAATGCGTCCAATACAGAATAGGCTTCCTCGGGCGTCGAAGGATTCGCAGGTAGAATATCCTCAGCGATTGACCGTTCAAGGATCTGCCGGATGCAGTACCGGAGCTTTGTTGGTGTCATGCTCGCCTCGACGTTCCACATCGGATGGTCCATGTTGACGAAGACAGTGCGGACGCCGTTCTTGTCCGTCTCAACATACGCTTGACCCCTGTCTCCACCGTGGGCAATATCGAAGGCTAGGACCTGGTCCTTTAGACGTATGACGCTGCGGGTTGCATCTCGAGGATGAATCTTTGACTTCCGGTCTTTCCGGTGTCCCGATCCGTTTTCTTTCTTGGCGACGTGATGTGGACCCTGACTAGTCTTTGACGATGTCTTTGCCTTGATCATCGTCTTAGAGAGGATCTCGATGTTTCGCCGGAGACTACGTCGCAATCTCTCCGCAATCTCCCGGTTCAGGTATTGAATGCTCCGGAGTTCTCTGCGGCTGGCTGTCTGTCTGAGAAACTTGTAGACCCTGTTCCGGACAAAGCCTCGCATTGCCTTCTCGAATACTCTCCACTGCGCGCTGTCTCGTTCGAACTCGTTGCCACCGGGCAGTCGACGGAGGAAGTCAGCATTGACCCAGCCTTGTATCCGGCTGAGCCCGTGAATGCGGTATTGGTCGAGCCCGAAGAACTGGTGTTGGAGACAGGTGATATGTTTCTGCTGGACGCTCATACCGGCTTCGGAGATTCCAGCGCGTGTTTTCGAGATGGGAAGGATCAAGACTTCGCCACTAATCTTCCCGTACTCAGTGGCAATATTGACGGGGAGGAGAGTTGCGCCGCGGAGTTCTTCTGGTTTCACAGCTTCCCCGTTGACGAAGACCTCGAACGGCCCGTATCCCCGCAAAGCAAGGACATTCGCTCTTGCCAGTAAAGCTCTGCGAACCTCGCCAGGATCAGCCTTCTTCGTCAAAGATCGAATCCTTATTCTCAAACCGTCATGCTCCAACGGCCCCTGAATCACTCGTAAGGGCTTCCAGGTCGACTGATCCGTTGCAGCCCAGTGACGATCAATAAGGCTCTCAGTGAGCATTATGGTCCGGTCGAAACGTCCCTTGTGGACTTGCATTTCCAGCTCGCGCCCAAGAGTCAGCCAGGCGAGGCTTCCCATCCCATATGATTCACGTATAGGGCGTTTGTATTTTGGCGAGAAACCCTCGCCAGTTGTTTTTCCTTTGGTGAGAAATTCGCGTAGGCCGTCGAGGTCCATTCCATGACCCCATTCTTCGTATTCGATCTGGGAGCCGGAATCGGCGATCTTGATCTCGACCCTTGTTGCTTCGCCCCACATCCACGAGTTGACGACGAGCTCGACGAAGAATTGTGTTGCGTCCGTGTATTGTCGTCCTAGGGTCTTGATGATGCTCTTGTGAGTAGAAACTCTTAGATCCTCATCGATCATCGAGTGTACTGCTCTCGCTGAATGCGGTGGTCGTCTTGTTGCCAAGGGTCTTTGTCGATTGTCGTATGGAAAGTCGGCCGAATAATGGAGTGCTGTAACCGTTATCTTCTAAGAAAGGGAAAGGATCGATTCGCTTCTAGTTTCGTCCCGCCGCTTTCCTGGTCTTCTCGTTTCCTGACTCTGCAGGTTCGGGGAAAAGGTCCTTAGGCATCCCCGACAAAACATCCGACAAGGAATCTCGACCCATCTGTCCTGGACCCGCGGTCTGGAAGGGCCTGACCCTATTGAACAGTTCGTCGATCTTATTGGCCATTTTCATTTTCTCGTTGATCCTTTCGTCAAGCTCTTGACCGTCAGCTTCCAGCTGCTGTACTCTGGGTGCGAGTCCTTCTATTCCCTTAGAGACCTCAAGCATTCCGTTGACCGTGGCGAGCGACGATCTTAAACTCGTAATCTCCTTCTGAATCGCCTCCCGGTAGCTACGGAGTCTCTCTAGTATAGGTTGGTAGAGACGTAGAAAGTCGACCATGAGACCCTCGAACTGTCGAATAGCGAGGGTGAATTTTTCTTCTCTCTTTTTCTCTGCAAACTGTTTCGCTGTACCCAAGAGCTTTTCGCGGAGAGCAACTCTTTCGATAACATCGTCCAATACTTCTCGTACATTGTACGACTCATCAAACACGGTCTCGCGCATTAGCAGTCAGTATTCTGCACTAAGAGCCTTGGCATTAAGAGACGCGTCACCTAGGACGGCAAAATACGGTACCGGATAAAGTTGGGAAACCTATTTAGATTCTAGAAGCCATTCTATCCACTCACCGTGCGGTTGGCTTCTTGCCAGCATACTCTCGGTCTTGGCTCCTTTGTTGAACGTTGCGAGGGTGAGGAGAGGAGTTTCAGAGCTTTTTGCCCATTCTAAGCTTATTTGAAACAGGTTTCTCTTCTCGGACACTTTGGATAGGAGTGACTCTAGTCTTTCTCTAGGCTTTCCGCTTGCAAGGGAGAGAGTAAAAGAGTGAAAGACGCACAGGTGAAAGTTGCTTCGGGCGCGATCTACGAGGCGGGGTAGAATCTCTAATGCATCTCCGCGAATGATTCGCGGGGGGTCTTGTCTTGCCACCTCGATCGCACGCCCGAGTTGATTGGCTCTTTTCCCCTGCTCAGGCCATACCAAAGCCCGAAGCCATTGAACACTCTCGGGATCGTTCAAGTCAAGGGGATTTAGATCTACTCCAAGGCGTGAGGCGATTTCCGGAAACCGATTGGGAACTGGAGGTCGCTTTTCTCCCCGCAGTTGACACTCGATTTGTACCGGCGAGTTCGGGGCTCCACATTGCAAGTTTTCGTCATATCGGTAATGGTAGTGGTCCCAAAGTAGCGTCAAACCTCCACTTGAGCCAATCTCGATCAGAGCCAGTGGCCGATTTTCGACTTGACGGGCCACAAGTTCGAAGGCTGGAATCAAGGCTGCGCAGCGTCCCACCTCGTTCGTCTGGACCGAGTGGGTCGTGATGATCTCGCCTATCTCGTTCTTGCGTTCGAGGACGAAGCTACGAAAATATGGATAGACATAGTCGTAGTGCCGCGAGGCTTTATTGAGACTGAGGTAGAATGCGGCAAGTTGATGACGTTCGCCCTTGAGTAGAAGAAAGTGAACCGCGCCGAAGAACAGGTTCGGCAACGCGTTTTTCTCCCAAGCCAGAGCGGCCACTTCAAGAAGTTCCGGGTCTTCGGCAACCCTCATCGCGAGGCTTGCGTAAAGCGGGGAGCCACCTGGATAGATCGTGTCCGCATAGTAGCGGAAGCTCTCCGCTGCTTTATCGATTGGTAATGGTGAAGAGTTTGGTTTGTCCATAGGACCTCGGGTTGAGGTGTCCTTGGGATTATCAGGATTTCCGGTGGATAGCTTCTGGGTGGAGTTCTTTCTGGGCGACTTCTCGTCGCAGTGCGTCGTAGGCTGCATGTCCATCGGGTTCATTGACGACTATTATGATATCTCCGTGGCCGAGGAAGGCATCGATGATGTTGACGCCGTTCCGGTAGAGCAGCTCCGTGATGTAAGACGCTATTCCTGGCGTGTCCCAGGCGTTTGTCGGCAGGTACAGTGAGAGTTTGGCCACGTTCGCTTGTACTGCGACAATGTTGAGATGGCGTAGTTTCTTCTTGATCAGTTCGTAATCCTCTGAGGGCAATATGATCTTGATCGAGTTGGCTAGTGGGAATATATGGGGAAACTCTCCTAGTCCCGCGGACATTTCTGAGAGCTCGTTGAGTATCTTGGGAAACTCGGCACGGGGAGCTCTTACCGTTACGTCTGCTATTCCGTTTGAAAGTGAGATTCTAGTGTTTTCCATTGCTCTTACAGGGTCCAAGGATTTCATTTCCTCTAATGTATCTGAGAATCTCTTGATCGCTACGACTAGCGTGTTGATGGTAGGTTTTCGGCCTGTCAACTGCTCGACGTGTGGCTGAATCAGTTCGGCGACTGAGTGAAAATTTGTGAGTTTCATCTTGAGGCATTGGTAGATAGGGTAGTTCTTGGTCAGAATCTGCCGTACAGCTTCCGGAACTGTTATGTTCTTCTGGGTAGGAGCCGGCATTCTCGGTTGCGCCTCTACCTGTAATATATGTCGGTCGAAGATTAAAAGGTTTATATAGAAAGTAATATCCATTACTCAATTGCAATAAGATGATATCTATGCAAAACACAATCTATCCCGCCTACGTCTTCGCAACCGTCAATCACGGCATGACGAAGAACGTGGTCGAGGAGCTAAAGAACAACCCGAACATCGACCTCATCGCACCAGTCACTGGACGCTTCGACCTAGCACTACGACTAAAGCAGAACACCCCAGAACAAATCGTACAACTCGTAAGCCAGATCCGCCAATTAAAAGGCATCCAGACTACTCAGACACTCTTCGGTTTCAACGGCATCAACGGCGCCCACTTCCAGAACCAGATGCCACTCGGCATCAGCCTCTTCAACGTCACCAGCCCAATCGAGACATTCATCAACCAGCTCAAGAGCTTCCCAGGCCTTATCGAGGCATGGACAACCCCAGGCCAGTTCGACATCGTAGCACTCTGGCAGGCGAGGACCTCTGACGAGATCGTCAAGTCCGCCTTCGAGAAGTTCCCAACACTACAAGGCATCGCCCGCAGCGAGACACTTCTCGCACCCACGCCCCTCTTCAAGCAGTAAGCGTACCAGTTAGCTCTAAGACCAATCTCCCTTTTTTTCTTTCGTCTCACGCAGAGGATTCTCCGCCAGAGATCACCGTCCGACAACCATGTTTGAAAGCTAAGTCTATCGATTATCCGCCTAGAACCCGCGCGAGCAGTTTGAACATCGCGATGTAGAAATTCCCCTCCAACGGTCTGAGGAACGGCCCGGTATCGAAGTAGGGCCTGAGAACCCAGGCCATCTGTGTGCCAACAAACACTTGGACCAGGAGGCTGATCAGGAAACCTTCTACCCAGCGACTGTTAGAGTGGATGCTTTCCATTCCTGCGAACTGGTAGACTAGGCCAGCGATTCCGGCGATGGCGAATATTCCTACGTTGAGGAGAACTACGAAGGCGTAGGTCTGAAAGCCCTGACCTGGCGTGGTTAGGATGAAGAAGAGGTTCACCGGAACAAAGGCAAGTAGGACTATGGACATGATGCTGAAACTGGATAGGATCACGGCTGCTGTTTGTCTGAGGCTGATGTCGCCTCCTGAAAACGCGTCTAGCACGTAGTAGGTCGGTAATGCAACGTAGAGGCTGATTAGCAGTAGAAGTGGTATCTTGATGATGCTGTAGAGAATCTGAAGCCCTCCAGGGTAGGCTCCCATAGTCGCTCCGTAAATTGCCGCGAAGAGAATCGTGCAGAGGTTCGCGTTCAGAACAAACCTGTTAAGGTTCTGACCAGTCTTGATGTTCGCGAAGACTTCCTTTCTTCTTCGCAGAAGGTCCTCAGCTACTCTCAAAACCCCGGTGCTAGGCAAGGCATAGAAGACTCGTGCCGAACACGCTTTTAGTCGTTGCCGAAGGCAAAACTTACCTTTCGGAAAGCCCTATTGATCTTGAGCTCCCCCTCATGGAGAGACCTTTTCAGAAGAGAGAAGCAGGCGGACAAACGACCAAGGGACGTTAAGGAGAGCGTCCCACCCCGTTGATAGGTTGCCCCGTTTCATCCAGCTACTTGCCAAACCGTTTCATTTGACCGCTCACAATTCTCGAGGCTAGTGACAGGTTGGGCTTTCCCAGCAGGCCAGTCAAGACTTTCTTGTGGTCATCTGATTGTCCAGGAAAGCGATTGATGAGTCGCTTCATCTCGAGGAAGAGCTTCTCGTAGTACTCCACTCGGTGTTTCCTCTGATCCACTAGCTGCCAGTCGAGCTGCGTGTACATCGTCTCTCTTCTATTCCCGTTTCCATCGTGGATTACCGCTTCCGCCTCGAACATGAAGTCTCGATTCCTGTTCCGAAGAGCTAGGTAGAGAGCGAATGGGACCCTTGATGGCGGAGAGAAGGCGATGTAGCCGCTCTCATGACGGTCGAATCTCCGGCGAAGATTTGCCCTGTGGCCTCCGCTACAAGATGAGAATGTCTTGTATCCCTTGTCGTTCAGCGATGATACAATCTCTCGTATGGCCGGATCAATGCGAGATGCGTTTCTTCCTATCTTCAGATCTTTCCAGTTAGAAACGTCGAGCTCCCCTAACCTCCTGGAATGGGCGCGCCGCAAGAATTCGGTGGACAACATCTAGACTCCGATCAGCCTACTTACCTAGAATGTCAACTCTTCGGACTCGCATTCGGAGCATCAATGAAAAAGAGCTTAAGGGAGACTCACGGAGCAAGCTGTTTGCAATGTCACCGGCAACCTTCACTGTCGAAGTCGTCGTAGAGAACAAGCCCCTAGCTCGGGATCCTGAAGGAGAGACGATCCACCACAATCTGATCCTGAAAGGTGGCTACTCACAAGTGACAAAGGTTAGTGCCGGTAAGCTGTTGCGGATGAGTGTTGAAGCCAGCTCCCCGGAGGATGCCAAACAACTTGTTCGGAAACTCTGTGACGATCTCCGGATCTACAATCCTGCAGCGCACACCTGCCAGGTCAGGGTCGTAAGCTAACGAAGCGAGCTATCAAGCTCGTAATTTCCAGCCAGAGTCTCATTTTTCACCAATCTCCTCCCTTGACACGTGCCTGTCAAAAAAGAGCTTAATAGGCATCGAAATTCACTACTTTAGGAAACTAGGATAATGGTAAAGGTCGCAGTAGTACAGTTCCCCGGAAGCAACTGCGACCTAGACGCGCTAGAAATTCTCCAAAAAACCATCAAGGTCCCAACAGACCTAGTATGGCACAAGGACCTGAAAAATGATCAACATGACGCCTACATCCTACCGGGAGGCTTCTCCTACGGCGACTACCTCCGCGCCGGCGCAATAGCCGCGACCAGCCCAAGCCTAGAAACCATCAGAGAAGCAACTGAGAGAGGCAAGCCAGTTCTCGGAATATGCAACGGCTTCCAGATACTAGTCGAGGCCCGAATCCTACCCGGCGCCGTCCTTCGAAACACCGGCCTAAGATTCGTCTGCAAATGGACACGCCTCCGAGTAGAATCCACGAGAACACCGTTCACAAGATTGTCGAGCAAGGGGGAGGCCCTGCGGATTCCAATAGCCCACAACGAAGGCCGATACTATCTCGACAAGAACCAGCTTGCCGAACTTGAGAACAACGAGCAGATCGTACTTCGTTACGTAGACGAAAACAACGTTTCTACGGAGGATTCAAACCCCAACGGGTCTTTGGACAACATCGCCGGAATATGCAACAGAGAAGGAAACGTGATGGGGCTCATGCCTCACCCTGAACGCGCCTCAATCCCAGTTCTGTCTTCAGACAATCATCCGGATGGAAGGATCATCTTTGATTCGATGGTTGATTCTCTAGAAGGATCTATTGGAGGAAGATAGTTGGCCCAGCAGACTCCGGAGAAGTCGCGATCTGTTCGCCGCCTGGCTCTGGGCATATTCTCCATCGCCCTCGGCATCGTCTCTCTTTGTAGCATTCTTCTCTGTCACCTACATCGCTGGCGTCGGTTTTCTCGGCGGCTTCTACGGCTTCATACTGATCGCATTGGGCGTGGGCTTGATCCTTCCGAAAAAGGAACAGAAGAACAAGGAGAGACCCGATAACATTTGACGGAACCGCCTAGCCCGAAAAAGAGAACGTATCCGCTCGCAACCGCTCTCTTGGCAGGCCTCATCGCAGGAGTCCTCGCGGGGCTCCTCGCCTATCTCCTCGCAGGCCTCGCCGGGTTCATCATCGCCTTCATCATCGGAGCAATCACAGGCTCGCGTGCAACCCTCCTTGTCAATCGAGGAAGAGAACAGCCATCATGACCCGATCTGTCATCGAGGAGGCTCAAAGCTTTACCCTGGCTGAGGCTCAGAAGCCCAACCTCACCGATGAGGAGATCCGATACGCGGTCAAGGAGCTCCAGCGCGAGCCTAACGAGGTTGAATGGGCTATGCTTGAGGCACAATGGTCTGAGCACTGCAGCTACAAATCCAGCAAACCGCTACTCAAACAACTCCCCAGCAAAGGACCGCGAGTTCTAGTCGGACCCGGTTTCGATGCCGGCGTCATTGACATCGGCGATGGCTGGGTTGTAACCCTCCACATCGAATCACACAACCACCCTAGCGCTATCGACCCCTATTGTGGAGCGGCTACAGGCGTTGGCGGTGTCGTCCGTGACATTCTCAGTCTGGGGACACGTCCTATCGCTCTGCTCGATCCGCTCAGGTTCGGATCTATAGAAAGCCTTCACGCCCGCTGGCTCTTCGACAATGTCGTCAGGGGAATAGCGGACTACGGCAACTGCATAGGCGTCCCGACAGTCGGCGGAGAAGTGGAGTTCGACCCGTCTTTCGAGAGAAACTGTCTCGTCGACGTGGTCTGCGTTGGTCTCGGACGAAAAGACAAGCTCGTTCTGGGCGAAGCCCGCGATTCAGGTGCCTTTGTCTATCTTGTTGGAGGAAGAACTGGACGCGACGGTATTCGCGGAGCAAGCTTCGCCAGCAAGACACTTACCGAAGAATCCGATACAGAGCGATCGGCTGTCCAAGTTCCGGACCCCTTCGCTAAGAAGCTCATCATCGAAGCGATACTAGAAGCGGTCGACGCGAAAATCATCCAGGGAATGAAAGATCTAGGCGGCGGCGGCCTAACCTGTGGACTGTCAGAGATTGCAGCGAAGGCTGGGACCGGGATGGAAATTGATCTCAACAGGGTGCAGACACGCGAGCCTAGCATGCAACCCGCAGAGATCATGATATCCGAATCACAAGAGAGAATGGTTCTCTTGGTCCTAGAGGAAGACGAAAGGAAACTAGTCAATATTCTCGAGAAATGGGAGCTAGGCTACGCGAGGATTGGACACGTCACTAAGGACGGCCTCTTGATCATCCGACGGGGAAACGAGGTTGTGGCCAAAGCACCGGCCAAGTTTGTCGCTGAAGCCCCGCTCATACCCAGGTCAGCAAAGCGCCCTGACTATCTCGACGCTCTTGCCGAGGTACCTGAGCCAGGTATGCCTGAAGACCTCGATCGGACTCTAATCGAACTAATCTCCAGCCCGAACATCGCGAGCAAGGAGTGGATCTATCGCCAGTACGATCACGAAGTTGGCATCCGAACTATTGTCAAACCTGGACAAGCCGACTCTGCAATACTACGCTTACCCAACAAGCGCTCCCTCGCTCTCACTACTGGCGGCAACAGCAAGCAATGCTACGTAGACCCCTTCTGGGGAACCATTGGAGTTGTCTCGGAAGCGTTCTGCAACTTGGTCGCCGTGGGCGCGGAACCTGTTGCGGTCGTTGATCATCTACAGTTTGGAGACCCGGGGAACCCTGAGGTGTTCTGGACATTCAAGGAAGCTATTCGAGCTATCGCCAACTATCTCAACGCTGTCGGAGTCCCATGCGTCGGTGGCAAGGTTAGCTTCTACAACGAAGACTCCGTGAGTCGCAAGGCGATTAAGCCCTCGCCTGTCATCGCCGCAATAGGACTCGTAGAATCCAAGACTCCGAAGGTACTACAGGCCCTCACTAGAGAGGGAGACGATCTCATTATCGTCGGAAACACTTCTGATGAGATGGGTGGAAGCGAATACTACGAACACATACACAAGCTCGTGGGCGGCAGGGTTCCAAGGGTCAACTTGAAGAAAGAAAAGACGCTCTTGCGAGCGCTGTTGAGGACTCTGAGAAGAGGCGTTGTAGAAAGCTTACACGATGTCTCGAAGGGTGGATTAGCTGTCGCCTTGGCCGAGATGTCGGTTCAAGGCCGCAAAGGCGTAACCATCGACATTGACAAGGTTCCTAACGAGTCTAGAAGAATGAACAACTTGTTATTCTCGGAATCAAGATCACGATTCGTGCTTGAAACAAAGCCCAAGAACTCGGCTAGAATAGTCAACTCTTTCAAACGGCTCGGAATACCTGCCGCAAAGGTCGGAACTGTAACAGACAACGGGATCGAGTTCCTCTCGAAAGGACAAGCGATCATCACGATTCCCGTCGCTGAAGCTTCAAGGGCTTGGTCCGAAGCGATTCCGCGGGCAATGGAGGCGACGCTATGAAAGAGCACTGTGGCGTCCTAGCCATATACTCCATGGAGAACCGGCCTGTCGCAGAGCGTATAGTCAAGGGACTCGCAGCCCTCCAGCACAGAGGCCAAGAGTCGTGGGGAATAGCCGTGCCCGGCGAGCCCATCCTCAAGGGCTTAGGCCTGATAGGCCAGGGTGCGGACGCTAACGCGAAGAGGATTCTCAGCTTCACCAGCAATCGTGGAATAGGACACGTACGCTACTCGACCCGCGGGCGAACGACACTAGAGAACGCGCATCCGCTCGACATTCGCGGCGAATTCGCCATCGCCCAGAACGGAACCATCGCGAACACAGAAGATCTCGAGCCCGTCGTCGAGAAAGAATTTCCGATACTAGGCTCGACAACAGACACGAAGCTCGCCGGATACCGCCTTCTCCAACACTACCGTGCTGAACACGATTGGACACGTGCGTTTCACAAGCTGAGCAAAGAGCTGAGCGGCTCCTACAGCTTCGTCATAATAACCCATGACGGCGAGGTTCTAGCGGCTAGAGACGAAGCGGGCTACAGACCCCTCTGTCTAGGATACGATCCTGACACCGACACTCACATCGTGGCGAGCGAGAGCTGCGCCCTCACAGCTCTCCACGCAGACCTTGTCAGGGATATTCAACCAGGCGAGCTAGTCAGCCTATCCAAAGACGGACTCAAAATAACAAGATTCGCGGACGCACCACGCCACTATCACTGCCCGTTCGAGTACACATACTTTGGTCATCCTAGTAGCAAGATCGATGACCACTACGTCTACGACGCACGACGAAAGCTCGGCAGAGTCCTCGCCAGAAAATACCCGTTCAAAGCGGACGTAGTCATTCCGGTACCCGACTCCGCCAGACCCTCAGCCCTCGGCTACTCCGAGCAGAGCGGTATACCGATGGAGGAGGGCTTGATGAAAGACCGATATCGGAGAAAGGGAAGCCTCCGCAGTTTCATCGAGCCAACAGCCAAGAGCCGGGAAGAGATCGTCCGCGAGATCATCACCATCAAACCCGTCGTCGACGGCAAAGACGTCATCGTGGTCGATGACAGCATCGTCCGCGGAACCAGTAGCCGAAACATCGTCCAGTCCCTCCGAGACGCGGGAGCAAAGAAAGTCTACATGGTCGTCACCTTCCCGCCCATCCGACACCCATGTTACATGGGAATCGATTTCCCAACAAGGGAAGAATTGCTCGCAAACAAAGCAGACGGTGAGACCCTCAACATTGCTGACCTCAACAAGAAAGTCGCCCTTGAAATCGGCGTCGACGGTCTCGGCTACAACGACATCAACGGTCTAAGCGAAGGAATCGGCCTGAGCAAAGACGAAATGTGCTTCGCCTGCGTTACTGGCGAGTATCTGGGTCTAAAGAAAGACCCTGTGCTTCGAACCCGAGAAGAAATGAAGGCCTAACCCAGCAATGCCGGGCCTGATAGGGTTCTACACGTTTGGCGAAGGACGAGAAAACTGGGACGCGTCCCACTTCATCCACTACGGGCTCAGCGCACTCCAAGGACGTGGACAAGAATCCGTCAGCCTGGCAACAATCGGACAGGGAAACACCTTACACACTCTCGCAGGAAAAGGAGGAGTTGAAGAATTCTTCCAGAAAAACAGAACAAGTATTCCGAAAGGCTTCATCGGAATCGGACAGACATCCTCCTACCTAGATGACTACCTCGTCCACGTTAAGACGCCCTACGAGATGGTTCTTGCACTTGATGGTAAGACAGATCTTCATGAAAACCGCGGCGAAGCCACCAAGCTCTTCGCGCGCCAACTCTCACAATTCCTCTACAGCGAGAAAGAATCTCTCAAAGCAACTTCGATGCTCATCAATAAGATAGGAGGCGGATACTCCTTCGCCGCCCTCACCCACAAACAAGAACTCATCACAGGAAGAAACCCACTCGGGGTAAAGCCACTGGAAACAGGCAGCGTGGGCTTTGACATTGGAGCCGTCGCATCGGAGACCTGCGCCCTCGACGTCATGGGCATTGACCACACTGGACCCGTTGAAACAGGAGAGGTCATCATGTTCACCCCCGAGGATATTCGTGGAAATACACCCGCAACCGACCCTGGCAACTTCTGCAGCTACGAATACGTCTACCTCGCGAGACTTGACAGTGAAGTCAATTCTCTTCCCGTAGCCAAGGTCAGAAACAGCGTTGGGAGAGAACTGGCCAGAGCTCATCCGGCTAAAGCCGACGTTGTAATTGGCGTTCCGGAGACAGCGCTCCCGATTGCGAATGGTTACAGTCAAGAGTCCGCTCTTCTCCAGGAACTCGGCTTTATGAGAACTGGAGAGAACATTCGCGCTGCCCTTGAGCCAACACAGAAAGAACGTCTCGTAGGAGTCCAGCTCAAGCTCAACCCCATCAAAAGCGCGGTCGAAGGCAAAGACGTTGTATTGGTGGACGATAGCGTCGTCAGGGGAAATACTCTACGAAACACTGTTCTGAATCTCAAACGCAACGGCGCCAGACAAATACACGTTCGAATTGGAAGTCCAGCACTCGTCTCACCATGTCCCTACGGAGTCGAGATCCCGCCCAGAGATGAACTGATTTCCGGCAGCCTGAACGAGAAAGAACTCGCGAATAATGTCGGGGCTGACAGTATATCGTTCATGACCGTTGAAGAACTCCAACACGCCATCGGGTTACCAAGACAGAATCTCTGCATGCGCTGCTTCGAGAACGGAGGCGCGACACGATGAGAGTAATGGGCGTAGGCGGAGGTGCACGCGAACACGCGCTTGCATGGAAGTTGAGTCTCAGCGATCACAAACCCGAGATATTCTGGATCGCTGAAAATCGGAATCCTGGTATTCACAAGATCTGCAAAGACAACCAGGGAGAACTTCGTACCGGCAGAACCACAGACCCGAAGACGATTGTCAGGTCTGCCCGCGGCTGGGGAATCGACATGGTGGTAGTGGGACCTGAGGAGCCTGGTTTTCACGGTATACCAGATGCACTTGAAAAGGAAGGCATCCAGTGCATAGGCGCTAGCCAGGAACTCTCGGTCATAGAACGTTCCAAAGCAGATCTCCGACGCCTACAGTGGGAGAACAATCTCCCGGGTAAGCTTGTCTTTCGAACCTTCAAGAACGCACGAGAAGCCTCAGAATATATCCGGAAAAATATCGACACTCAACCCTGGCTACAAAACATTGTCATCAAGCCTGCCCGTCAGTCGGGCGGTAAGGGTGTTAAGCTGATTGAAGACCGGCAGATCTATCTACACGATGAGAAGGAGCGTTTCAAAGAAGCCTACTTCGATTCTCTCCAGGCTAGCATGGCTGCCTACTCTGACATCGAACACAAGATTCTGGTCGAGGAGAAGGCGTGGGGTCCAGAGTATTCCCTGCAATGCTTCACAGATGGCAAAACCGTTCTTGGCACCCCTCTCGTCCAAGACAACAAGAGCGCTCACGACTTCGACAGCGGACCCGAGACAGGCGGAATGGGCAGCATCTCAGGTCCCGACATGACTCTCCCGTTCATTACTAGGGAAGAGTATGACAAGTCGCTCAAGACCGTCGACGGAATCGTCGAGGCCATCCAGAAAAAAACCGGCAAAGCCTACCACGGCATGGTTGGCGGGCAGATGATGCTCACAGAAAACGAGGGACCGACAATTATCGAGATGTACTCTCGGCTTGGTGATCCTGAAGCTATCAACATGCTCGCTATGCTCAAAACAGACATCGTCGACGTCTTCCAAGCCATAGTTGAAAGACGGCTGTCTAAGCTGAAGCTCGAATTCACCAATGAGGACGCCGTGGTCGTAAAGGTTGTCGCTCCTAATGGATATCCTGAAAAACGGGAGAAAGCCAAGGGTCACCCGGTTCAGGTTTTCGAGACAAACATCAAACGAAATGGCTGTTACCTGTTCTGGGGAAGCGCTGACCTACAAGAAGACGGCCGAGTAATGACAGGAGGCTCGCGTCTTCTTACGTTAATGGCGATGGACCACACTCTACTACCAGCCAGCGCGAGGATCGAAAAAACCGTCTCGAGCATCCAGCTAACTGATGGGTGGGGCCTCTATCATCGAAGCGACATAGGCACAGAACAACTTCTCGCGAAGCGACGTGATGAAGCTGAAAGAGTCCGTCGACTCTACAAGTACAGAGAAGAGCATGGGATTCTTGCAAGCAGAATGGAATGGGTTCCAAAACTGGGCAGGATCGACGCTTCACAGCTGTTGCTGAAAGAGATGCATGGACCAGAAAGGCCTAGCTGAATGGTCCCGATCGGCGTATTGGTGTCAGGACGAGGTTCAAACCTTGATGCCATACTGGACGCGGTCGATAATCGCTACCTCACCAAGTGCGAGGTCAAGGTTGTCATCAGCAACAAACCAAACGCGCCAGCTCTCGACATAGCCAAGAAACATCATGTTCAAACAATCGCCTTGGACGACAAGGGTGTCCCGAAGAAAAGCTGGGACTACGACCAGAAGACCATCGCCGCTCTCCAGTCAGGCGGGGTGGCACCGAAAAACGGGCTTATTGTACTCGCAGGCTATCTCCGGATTCTCACCGAACAGTTCGTCGATCTGTACCCTCTTAGAATCATCAACGTACACCCTGCTCTGCTTCCGTCCTTTCCTGGTTTGGAGGCGCAGAGGCAAGCCCTCGATCACGGCGTCAAGGTTACTGGTTGCACTGTCCACCTTGTCGACAGAGAGGTTGACCATGGTCCCATACTTCTTCAAACAGCAGTCGCGGTTCGCGACGACGATACTGTAGAAGCTCTTTCTAGCCGCGTCCTGAGAGAAGAGCACCGGATTCTTCCCGAAGCAATCAGACTCCTCACAGAGGATCAATTGAGGTTTGAAGGAAGGAGGGTGCTTTTCAAGAATTGACAGCCATCCTCATGGACGGCAAACTGGTAGCTGGAGAGGTCAAGAAACAAGTCGTCGAACACGTCCAACAACTAGAAAAACACGGGACTGTACCTTTCCTCGTCACAATTCAGGTCGGCGACGACCCTGCCAGCGCCTCCTATCTCAAAGCCAAGCACAAGGCCGCTGATGAGGTTGGAATAAGGTCCGAGAGCCACCACCTAGCTGCTGATACTTCCCAGGACAAGCTCGAAGCTTTGCTCGGCCAGCTCAACACGAACCCCAAGGTGAACGGAATCCTCGTTCAGCTACCTCTACCCCCAGGCTTCAACGAGGAAAAGATAATCGAGAGAATCATCCCCTACAAGGATGTAGACGGATTACACCCCATCAACGCTGGCAGACTGGCCTCTGGCCATGAGGAACTAGTTCCGGGCACGCCGAAAGGCGTTATCAAACTGCTAAACTACTACAAAGTTCCCGTCGCTGGATCCAGGGCAGTTATCATCAACCGAAGTAATCTGGTGGGCAGACCCCTGGCCAACCTCCTCCTCAATCGAGATGCAACTGTTACGGTCTGCCACTCCAAGACACCCAACCTTTCAGGGATGACACGGACCGCTGATATTCTAGTCAGCGCGGTCGGAAAGGAAATCTTCCAGATTCGAGCAGATCATGTGAAACCTAACTCTGCTGTGGTCGATGTTGGCTTGACAAGGGTCGACGGGAAGCTCCGGGGGGATGTCGATTTTGAGAAGGTCAACAGAGTAGCCAGTTACATTACGCCGGTCCCGGGAGGAGTTGGGCCTATGACGGTTGCATGTCTTCTAGAGAACACCGTACTGGCTGCGAGCATCCAGATTGGATTGAAAGTTTGACAGAAGCAAAGACTGCTGTTGAGAAAGAACAATTCCGACGATACATTTTACGACTCAGAGATCGACAGTCTGCTCGAGACATAGAGCAGAAGAGTGTGGAGATCATGGATCAGGTTCTGCATCTTCACGAGTATGTCAGAGCGAGAGGTATTGCCTGCTACGTCAGCAAGGGCAGCGAGGTTGACACTCGTCCGCTCATCCGAAAAGCCTTGGATAGCAACAAGCGAGTTCTTGTACCCGTTGTGAAGAAAGGAGACATTGACCTCTTCTTCTCTGAGCTCAAAGACCTCGGGAAAGAGCTCGCGCCTGGAAGCTTCAACATTCCCGAACCCAGACCAGAGTTTCTACGGCCCGAGAGCCTCGATGCAGTCGACGTTATGTTCGTTCCCGGGATAGTATGGGACAAGGAAGGCTACCGTCTCGGCTGGGGCAGAGGATATTTTGACCGCGTTCTCAAAACACTTCCAGAACACGTTCGTTCGATCGGTCTATCGTTCAATCTTCAGCTTGTCAGTCGCGTTCCTCGGGATCAGTTTGATTTACCAGTGAACACGGTAGTCACAGAATCTCGGGTTGTGCGGTGTCACAGTTGACCAGAAGCGTTAGCATAGTCATGGGTTCGGAGAGCGATCGGGAGATCGCCAAGAAAGCGGAGACCATACTTGAGAAGCTTGGCATTCCCTTCGAGACGAAGGTTCTCTCGAGTCACCGCAACCACAAAGAGCTTGACAAGTACATTGAGACCTCAAAGTCTGATGTTTTCATTGCTATCGCTGGTCTCAGCGCTGCCCTACCTGGTTTCGTAGCGTCCCTAACCAACAAGCCGGTAATTGGGGTCCCGGTCTCAGGCAAGCTCAATCTCGACTCGATCCTATCGATAGTTCAGCTTCCATCAGGCGTCCCGGTTGGCACCGTCGGCCTGGACAATGGAACGAACGCGGCACTCCTGGCCGCCGAGATTCTCGCACTCTCCGACTCAGAACTCGCAAAGAACGTCCAACAATACCGTGGTGGACGTCTCTAGATGCAAGAACACGTTAACGAACCCGAGACCGAATTGTCGTCCATGCCATTCAAGCGTGGCAAGGTGAAGGACATCTATGAGCTCGACAGCGAAGAACTCTTGTTCGTTTTCACTGACCGAGTATCCGCTTATGATATTGTCCTTCCCTCTACCATTCCTCGAAAGGGGGAAGTGCTTTGCAAGCTTGCGGCGTACTGGTTCAACTATCTGAAAGTCCCCCATCATATGCTCCGCGTTGAGAACGCGAACCGGATGGTTGTCCGGAAGCTGAAGATGATTCCAGTAGAGTGCGTTGTCCGGGGCTATCTCTATGGCAGTCTCTACGAGAGACTTGTCAAGGGAGAGGTCAATCTCCCCGTGAAGCCAATCAACGCTACCAAACTTCCTGAACCCTACTTCGATCCAACCACCAAGTCTGACGTGAAAGATGAGCCTGTCACAGTTGACCAGATTGTCGATGAAGGCTGGTTGGACACGGAAGAGATCACCGCGCTCAAAGATAATAGCGTCAGCATCTATAAGAAAATGTCCGAGCGGGCAGACAAAGCTGGCTTCATCCTCGCAGATCTCAAACTAGAGTTTGGTTTCGATGATGAAAGCAACATTGTTCTAGCGGACTCGATTGGGCCTGACGAGTTTCGGCTCTGGCCGAAAGAGAACTATTCTCCTGGCAAGAACCAGGAGAGTTATGATAAGCAGTTGATCCGAGACTGGCTTTCCAAGGTCGGTTACAAGAAGACCCTTGATGAGGCACGAAAAGCTGGACAGCCAACTCCAAGACCTCCTGACCTTCCTAAGGATCTGATTGATGAGACGAGTAAGCGTTATGTTATCGCCTACGAGCGCTTGACGGGACTGAAGCTCTAGGCTTGCCTCGGCCCCGCATGACCTACGCCAGAGCGGGAGTTGACGTTTTCCAAGTCAGAAAATCCCACGAGGCCCTCGCTCGACGGCTCGAATCGACATTCAAGAGCCGTAGGGGGAAAGTCGGGCATCCCGTTTTCCCGATTGGCCATTACGCGGGTCTCGTTGATCTCAACGATGGCCGGGTCCTGAGCCTTCACACCGATAACGTCGGGACCAAAGTAATCATTGCCCAGATGATGCGGAAGTATGACACCATCGGGATAGATTGCGTCGCGATGTGCGCGAATGATCTGATCTGCACAGGCGCTGAACCCATCAGTTTCCTCGATTACCTCGCCATGGCGATACACGATCGTCACATTGTCAACGAGATCGCAGTTGGGCTGGTGGAAGGAGCAAAACAAGCAGGAATGGCTATAGTTGGAGGTGAGACAGCTATCGTCCCAGACCTTCTCTCCAGGGACCCGGGGCTAGACCTCGTGGGGATGGCTGCAGGGATTTGTAGGAGGAAAGATCTCGTCCTGGGAGATGAGATTCGAAATGGCGACGCGCTGGTCGGAGTTGCAAGTTCAGGAATACACTCGAACGGTCTAACCCTCGCCAGGAAAATTCTCCTAAGAGACTACAAGCTGAAAGAGAATGTTCCGGAACTTGGCCGAAGCATCGGCGAGGAATTACTGGAACCTACCCAAATCTATGTCAAGCCAGTTCTAGAGGCGACAAGAAAACTGGAAGTTCACGGGCTCGCTCACATAACGGGGGGAGCATTTGCAAAACTTGATAGGATTGTCGGACAGGCGAGATTTGGAGCAGATATCGAACAGCTGCCTCCTACACCTGGAATATTCCGGATTATTCAGAAGCGTGGAAAAGTCTCAGATCGGGAAATGTACCGGACTTTCAACATGGGAGTAGGATTCGTCCTAATTTGTCCTCAAAGAACAGAAGACGCTATACTCCGACTATTCACGAGACATGGACACAACGCACTCGATCTCGGACGAGTGGAGAAAAAGAGAGGAATTCGAGTCAAAGACAAAGTCGTCAACTAAAGACTACCGGGTTAGTATCGGACTTGAATCCCGTCGCGACGATAAAGGGCGTGGCGTAATCTTTGACATGGACGGGACTCTCATTAGCACCGAGGCTGTAATAGTTCGCTGCATAAACGAGACGTCGAAAAAATATCTCAAACGAGCACTTCCTTCGGGAGACGCTTTCTGGACCCTCGGACCTCCAGCTCGAAATATCATCAAAGGCTTTACAAATGGTCTCCCAGGCAAACCCGTTAGAGAAGCAGTCGATGACTACCTACTCTGTTATCGAAATAACTTCCTCGACAAAGCGACCCTCTTTCCGGGAATCCCGCAGCTCCTCCAGAAGCTCCGTGCATCCGGCAATCGTCTTGCGATCGTGACCGCAGAAGAAAAGGCACTCATGGAGTTCAACCTCTCGACTCTCGGTTTGAAAGACTATTTCGATATTCTAGTTTCTCGTGATGATGTCTTGAAACCCAAACCGCATCCAGAGGGCATCCGTCTGGCTTTGAGAACCATGAGGACAAACCCCGAGGAGTCTATGATTATCGGAGACGCGGCTACCGACATGTTGGCGGGCAAGAACGCAGGGCTCCTAACGGTGCTCGCCAAATGGGCACCTCAATTCCAGGGGGGATCTAAGCAAAGCAAGACCTGACTACGAATTTCATACCGTCGAACAGCTAGCCAAGTTCTTCGGCTGAAGCTAGAAGGGCCCGCCCTGTTCTTTGCGGTTAAGCTTCTACCTTGGAATGCTCAGCGAGGACTTTCAGATCTGCAGGTTTGGCATGGAATCCGTTCTTTGCGTGGGTCCCGTCGCAGAACGGTTTGTTGCCGGAGCCGCCGCATCTGCACAAGGCAGTGAACACTTTTCCATCGAGGTAGACGAGGTTGGACCGTTTTCCGTAGACTTGATCTCTACTGTATGCATGATTAGGATGATTCAATGGATTCTATCTAAACGGGCAAGGTATCCGTGACTTCGAGCGATAACCGCAATCCTTAGATTCGTTTGAATCTCAATCCCCATTCGCCGCATTTGGAGTGGAGGCATTTGGCAGGGATTGTTCAACGAGCGTTCACAGATGGCCCTGTACCGGCTGATGAACCATGGCGTAATAGCTCGGCTTGGGCCGCCGATCCGGCAAGGTAAAGAAAGTCTCGTTGTCCACGGAGTCGCCCCTGACGGCCGGGAACTAGCTGTCAAAGTCCACACCTCCAAGGTCTTTGGGAAAAGGGAGAGAAAGCAGTATCTCTTCGGCGACTGGCGCTATCGTCACGCCAAACGCCATATTACGTTGCGGACTGAGGCAATGTGGGCTGAGAAGGAATACCGCAATCTGGCAAGGCTGGAGAAGGTGGGAATTCCAGCCCCTCGTCCTGTCGGGTTTGAGGAAAATATTGTCGTGATGACCCTGCTCGGCGGCAATGGGATGGCTGCTCCACAACTCAATGAGTTAGAAGGCGGGGATTATGCTGCTCTTTCGAAGATGGTTCTCTCAGCATTGAGAACGCTTGTCTCTCGGGCTCATCTGGTACACGGAGACCTTAGCCCCTACAACGTCGTTGTCTGGGACAAGAAGCCCTACATCATTGATGTCTCGCAAGCCGTCTTGGTCAGTCATCCAGATGCCGCGCGCCTTTTGGAGAACGACATTAGAAATATTGCGGCGTTTTTCGAGCTGAAAGATGTTGGTGTGGAAGACTACTACCGCGTCGGGGCGGATCTAGCAGACGATGTCAAGCAACATCAGAAAGAGTCTCTCGTTCGTCCCGACTTGCTGGATTAGACGGACAGCGAACGATGGCCGAGCAATCTAGTTTGTTGGGAAGTCAAGTTGTTCCTCAGGGATTCCAACGGACTTGCCGTATTCGACAGCCTCTTTCCAGGTCGACTTGTCCTTAGCCTGAAGCCCGAACTTCTTGCCACGAAAAACAACCAAGAGTTTGCGGCCTTTCCAAAAGTGGGCGTACCATCCGTTCCTAATCCGGCTCGTTAGTGTTTCCACCTGTTTGTCGGTCGCGCGTACCCAGTAGAGATGCCATCTTTCTTTGTTTCCCTGGTCGTCGATGAGTTCGTCCTGTTTCGAGATTCGGGCCCTATACACGTCAAATTCGTTGATGACGCTTGGCTCTTCTAGGCCTTCCGCGATTATGATTCCCTTCCACGTGGTGCTCAACTTGACAGACCAGTTTAGTCGATTGTCTAGAGGTCTGGTTATTGACCCCATTGACTAAGCCTCTACGAAGGATCTGCTTGTGGGTCCTCGGATTTAGGGAATCAGCCCGTCTGGCTATCCATTGGCGTCGTAATACGGGAAAAGATCCGAAAAAAAGGGTGAGGTTCGATTTGGTCGGAGTTTAGTACGGTGGTTGGTTGGTGTTGTGTTGCTGTAGGTCGCGCATCATCAGGTCGAACTGTTCTTTGGTGATCTCTCCCTTGGCGTATCTTTCTCGAATGATGTAGTAGGATTGGTCTTGGTATCGCCAGTATCTTCCTCGGTAGCCCCATCCCCCTTTCCATGGGAAGATTAACCATCTGACAATCCAGAAGAATGCGAATATTCCGAAGATGAAGAATAGCGGGAATGGGAAGAAGAAGTACGGGTAGTACGTGCCTGCGACGGGGGGAGGGCGTGTTGCGAATAGCACTGCTGAGACTGCTATCGATGCCACGACGACCGCGAGTAGCGCGAATATGCCCCAGGCGAAGAAGTGTCTGGGACGATTCCATTCATGTTCGCTCATACGTTTCGCCTCCTTCTCTAATGCTTCGATATCGGTATAGCGATATCGGATATCCGATATAAGGATTCTCCTAATTGAACCAGACCGGTGACGATACTCTCAAAAAAAGTGCAATAGGACCGGATTCATCCTCCGTTCCATGTCATTCCGACCAGCAGATACGGTAGGAGCAACATACTGAGAATCAGGGCAGTGATGGTCACAAATATCATTCCCAAGTTAACAGCTAAATTTTCACCGAAGGATTTGACTCGGAAAGGTTCGTAACTCCTCTCGATTGCCGACGTAGAATCGAAATCATCGGGTTCCAAGAGATCCAGCTTTTAGAAGTCGGAAGCAAGATATAAACAATCAATACGAACGAAACAGGTTTGGAAATGGGGTTCAGCTATTTTTAGAAATGCCTGAAAGATCGTTCACCGGTAAATACCATCTTCATTCCACGCTCGTCACACGCCCTAACGATCCCCGGGTCCTCCACGGACCCGCCCGGTTGGACGATGGCGGAAACCCCTTCCTTCGCCAGCGCCTCCACATTGTCCAGTTTCGGAAGGAACCCGTCAGAAGCCAGCACGCTGCCTCGAAGGCTGTGGCCGAGCTTGTGGGCTTTGTCAATAGAGTTCTCGATCGCCCCGATCCTATCCTGCTGGCCTGTCCCAATTGCGATTGACGTTCCATCCTTCCAGAAGACAACCGCATTTGACCGAACTTCGCATGCCACCCACCATGCGTGCAGCAGATCCAAATGCTCGTGATCTGACGGCTTCTTCTCCGTAGGCACTCGAAGCCGTTGCATCTCTTCCAGCGACAATATGCTAGTTCGATAAGGGTCCTCAATGATCAACGATCCATCATCTAGCACCACCACATCCGGGGGCATGGCGACGTCCCTCGCTTGTTGAGCTGGGACTTCTCCAACTCGTATGTCCCTTTTGGATTCGAAGACCCTCAGGGCGTCAGAACCATATCCCGGTGCATAGACAACTTCAACGAACGTCTTCATGATCTCCTCTGCGGTCTTTCGATCAACAGGACTATTGAATACTACGACGCTTCCAAACGCGGCCCGGCTGTCAGAGTCCCTAGCATGCGCGTACACCTGAGCAAGACTTTCCCCTCCTCGCGAAACAGCTACGCCTGATGGGTTGAGATGTTTCATCACTGCCACGGCGGGCTCTTTGAAGTAGCTCGTGATCCGGAGCCCATGACTTCCATCCTCGATATTGGTTGCTGAGGGTCCGTCTTTTCCCCATTTTACCCAGTCAACATTTCCAATCCCCCCCTTCGATTGTTTCGGTCGATACAACGCTCCCTTCTGGTGAGGGTTCGTACCGTACCGCAGCCCTCGCATCCGGCCCTCTACCCTCCACTGGACCTTTGAGTACTCGAACACCTTGTCCCCGATCGTTAGTTTCAGCGATAATGGTAGATTCTCGTCTCGGGCTGTCCGGTAGATCCGGCGGATCTCTTGCCCGCTCATCCCTTCACCTTACCCAAGTAACTCTCTATCGCAGCATCATACTCTGCTGTCACTGCGAACGCCTCCCGAGCAAGCTTGCGCCTCAACTCATCCTTGATCGACTCATGTTTGTCCAGCTCTCGTATCAAGACATCATACTGGGCAGGTCTGGTCAACGGCACTACTCGATTGTTGAGAAACGCTCCCTTCGCTGCAGCACGGATCAACGTGACACCTCCAATATCGATATTATCGATCGCCCTCCGCAAGTTCACAGGGTCGCTCTTCACAACCTCGCGAAACGGGTACAAGTTCACAACGACGAAGTCCATCGGTTCAATCCCGTTCTCGCGAAGATATTTTTCTTGTACTGGGTCTTTCCAGTCGCCTAGAATTCCCGCGTGAATCTTGGGATGTAGAGTCTTCACCAATCCACCAGGCATCTCGGGAAACCCGGTGTAGGTTGAGACCTCTACGAGTTCGTGTCTGAGTTTTCGGATCGCTTGGGCTGTGCCGCCTGAGCTGACCACTTTGATCTTATGTCTGGCAAACGCTCCGACTATGTGTTCCAGCCTGGACTTGTCATATACCGAGATCAGAGCATTGCCCGTCAAGGATTCCGCGCAGAACCCTGCCGAGTCCAGCGTATTATTTAATCTGGTTTCGTGGATGACTTCATAGCGCGGCTAGGGCCAACCGAGGCCTGCCTTTTCCACTGGCAGGATTCTTCTCGCGAGTTTTCCAGCTGCTGTATGCTGGTAGAAGATCGCGAGGGTTAGGAGGCCGGTCAAGCCCAAGATCCCTGCTCCTGCCCAGAAGAATGGAAGTGCTGTGACTGTGTGGAATATTTTCGCCGCTACGTTCATCTGGGTGAAGACCTGGTTATGGGACGTTATTGTCAAGAATACTGTTCCTCCGTTGGCCGCGGTGATAGGGGTGCTTGGAATGTCGAATGTTCCCGCGGGAAAAGTGCTTGTGAAGATTACCAGGTCCGTCTCAACGAGCGTCAGTGTTACAGTAGCCGTGTTTCCGGTCGTTATGTGTGCTGACGCGTAATAGCCCGAAAGCGCATATCCAATCACCGTTTGTAGGGCACTAGCAGAATAGCCGACTGGTGTCGAATAGGTCGCGATATCCTGTTCGGCAGGTGCAGGGAAAGATAACAGTACTAGGCCAGCAATTAGCAAGCTGCAAAGAATGGCGAGAGTGTACCGTTGACGCTGGCTGAACTTGGGCATGCCGGCTCAAGATGATCATTCGATCTAAGCCAGAACTAAGCCCGCCGTACCCTACTCCATTTCCCACTAGTAACGGTTACCCGCTCGTTATGCTTGTTCGAGAGCCTTCGTGATTTCCATTCTCGAAGCACGAAGGGCAGGATACAATGACCCAGCGACTACGGCCAGAATCGACAATCCAAATGCTTGAACCATCGCACCGATGGGGACGATGAATGGGAGGTAGAAGCCTGCTAGAGTTGTGCTGTTAGTCGCCCCCTCCAGTAGGAGCAGACCTCCGGGAACCGCGAGCAGGAAACCGAACAATCCCAGGAGAATTCCTTCGCTGAGAAAGAGCCCTGCTATCTGTGTCCTGCTCATCCCCTGTGATCGCAAGAGCCCGATTTCGCGCCTCCTATCGGTCACGTTCATGATCATTGTGGCGGTTATTCCAAGGGTGGCGATGAGGAGGGCGAAGTAGAGGACCAACAAGATTATCGTGAATATCCGGTTTATCGTATCTCGAACCAGAGAGAGAAGTTGTCCAAGGGTCAACGAGTTTTCGGCAAAATCATACTTCGGATACAAGGCTGCAATGTCGCGAGCGATGGTAGACGCTGCTGGTTTGAACTGGGGCTTGAGGTTGATCAGGAAGAGAAGGGCACTATTGCTGCCTCCAAAGAATTCTTTTTGTGAATTGAAGGACACAACTATCGAGTCGCTGGCAAAGCTGTTTCCAAACTGGATGTACTGTAGGACTGGGCCGGTGAATGTTCCCGCCACATGAAATGGCAAGGTTCCATTGAACGTCGTAATGTCTATGCTTTCACCTACTGAGACATCGAGTCTCGACGCTAGAGAATCGGGAAGCAAGACTGTTCGGGAATTATTCGCTAACTCGGCGTAGACTTGTTGTTGGGGGGGAGAATTTACGAACTGGTAGTTTATGATCTGGGGGAATGTTGTAGGGTCGACGGCTAGGACTCCTACCGATGTGCTGTTACCCTTAGGTCCAAGCGCTTTTGGGTTGAATGGAAGGAGGCTGGGTCCGAGGGGAGTCGCAAGAGAGACTTGTGAAAAGCTGGTGAGATTGTTGGTGAAGCTGATTGGCAGAGATTGGTTCGCGACGAGGATTATGTCTGCTCCGAGGGCTTCTTGGATTCCCTGGTCGAGGGCGGTCTGGATCCCTCCTTGGATTCCGCCCAGCATTATGACGAAGCTTAGGGTGATGGTGATCATTCCGAACGAGATTGCGTTTCTGAGTAACCTCCGTCTCCCGTTTCTCGATGCGATGTATCCTACTGCCCTTGAGAACGGTAGGAGCGGTGCAGAGAGTATTCGGCCCGATCGCCCGAATACCACGGCGCCAAGAATGACTAACCCCATCGGGATGAGTGCAACGTCGAGGTATGACACGTGGAACGGCGTTAGTCTGGCAGCCTCTAGAGACCCAACCGTGATCATACCCAAGCTGAGGAGGACGATGATTGAATCTGGGATCCTCTTACGAGAGTTTCGGGCCGAGGGCCGAATCGCTTGGATAATGTTGATCCGGCTTGCGGATGCGGCGGGATAGAGCGATCCCGCAAAGACAGCTGCAAACCCTGCTCCAAGCCCCATTAGAGTGATAGTTGGGGTAAGCTGAACGGGCGGGAGAGATGGGATTTGGAGAATGTTCTCAGCAACTGCCGTGAAGGCTCTCGAAAGGGCCAGCCCTGTAAAGACACCGGCGACCGTGCCAATAGTTCCAATCAGCATTCCCTCAACCAGGAAGATCCTGAAGATTTGTGATCGGCTGGTTCCAACAGCCCGCATCACCCCAATCTCGTACGTGCGTTCGTTTACTGTCATGAACAGGGTGTTGAAGACGATGAAGGCGCAAACGACAAGCGCTACGGCCACCATCACGTTTAGCCCTAGCTCGAACCCGGCCGTTTGTCCCGCTATTCTCTGGACAGCTTCCGCCTTCGGAGCGTTCACGTTGAAAAGCGGTGAGCCTAGGCGATTCTGGATCTCATCCCGGACCTGCGGCGCTCTAGTTGGATCCTTGAGAGTTGCGTAAATGTGGGAGATCATTCCGCGAAAGCTTAGCTCCCGTTGTAGCTGGTCGAGATTGATGTAGATTGAAGCGCCGATGTTGCGCAAAGGATGGTTGATTCCCACTACTGATAGAGGAATAGTGATAGTGGTATTAGCGATGAAGTTTGGGGCGAAAACGTTGAGGGTGGACCCGATTCCCAACCCGAATTTCTGGGCCAGCCCGTCATCCACCGTTGCCTGGCCGGGGGAAAGAGTCTTTGCCCCGGTAATATTGAAGCTGGAATAGTCGAAGTCTGTCCCGTTGACTCCGACCAGCTGGAATCTCGTCTTGTTGGCAGGCGGGCCGAACCCAAACCAGACTAGTCTTGCAGCTGTCTCTTGAACTCCAGAGGTGTTTTTGACAATGGGCAGATAGCGGCTGTCGAAAACAGGCGGAAGTTCGCCGTAACTTACGACGATATCAGTGCGGCCCCAGAACTTGTTGATGTAATTGGTGAACTCGCCAGTTGCACTTGCAGTTGCGAGATTTATTCCCACGAGCAAGGCGACTCCGAGGATGACTGCTAGAATTGTCAGCGCCGTTCTCGCTCGCCGCTTTGGGAGATTGCGATAGGCAATCTTCGTAGAAAGCAAAATCCAGGCTCAGCCTTCGCGCTAATTGGGCTGTGAGAGAGATCGTGCAGGCTCCGGAGGGACAGGTTCGATCGCCCTCAGTCGGTAAGACTCTCTGGGGGAGTGCTGCGATGCCTTCGTTATGATACCGTCGCGCATTTCAAATAGTTTCTCCGCCCGATCTGCAACTACTGGGTCATGTGTGACGACAAGGACAGAGGCGTTCTCTCTTTTCGCTGCTTCGTACATTATTTGCACTACTTCCGTGCCTGTTTTGGTGTCGAGGTCTCCTGTCGGTTCGTCGGCGAGGATGATTTTCGGGTGATTTGCCAGGGCGCGTGCTATGGCGACACGTTGTTGCTCTCCCCCGCTCAGCTCATCTGGCAGATGGGTGAGGCGTTCCTTGAGGCCGACGCGCTCGAGCATCAAACCAGCTCGTTCCTTCGCGACTGATGGTTTCATTCCTGCCGTTAACAGTGGCAGTTCCACGTTTTCCAGGGCTGTTAGTACAGGTATGAGGTTGTGGAATTGGAAGACGAAGCCTATCTTGTGGCGTCTGAGCTTCGTGAGTTGACCGTCTTTCAAGTCTGTAATGTCTTCTCCGTCAATGGTGACCTTGCCGGACGAAGGTTTGTCTAGTGTTCCGATAATGTTGAGAAGAGTCGTCTTTCCCGACCCTGAAGGACCAGTTATGACTACGAATTCTGCTTGGTAGAGTGTGAAGTTGACCCCGCGAAGCGCGTGCACTGTGACGTTGCCGAGGCGGTAGGTCTTCTCCAAGTTCGCAACTTGGACGATAGCAGGGGTCTCCAACTCGGCTCAGTCTTCGAGAGGCTAGAGGCTGAGGCCCGAATATCTTCCTTTCGAGATCGCTCCCGAAGCGCTTAAGCCGTGAACCAATAATCAGCAAACTATGGCAGGTAAGGTCGCCATTCTCGACATCGAGACGACATCACTTGAGGCAGACGCTGGGGTACTCGTCGGTGCCGGGCTCATGTCGGAAGCGGGAAGGGGCGAGTATTTGGAGGTGAAGAGGACGAGTGAGGAGAAGTCGCTGTTGTCTAAACTGGCGAAGCGACTGGAGAGTTATGACGTCATAGTAACGTGGAACGGTAGAAGTTTCGATATTCCGTTTCTTACGACTCGCCTCATGAAACACGGGCTTGATCCTCGACCACTTCTTCGAAAGGCACACATCGATCTGGCTGACGTGGTGAAGAGCCGTCTGAGACTCACATTCACTTATCTCGACCATGTGTGCGATTTCTTCCAGGTAGATCGGAAGAAGGGTGCGATGGGACTTGACGTCCCACATCTCTATGTTCGAGCGCTTGAAGGAGACAGAAGGGCATCGTTATCGATACGGGAGCACTGCCTGGACGATTTGCGCGCGACAAGACAGGTTTTCCTGAAGCTCAAGCCTCTATTGGAGCAGCAGCTAGAGTACGCCGAGGGGCACGTTTAGCCCAAAGAACGTGGCGAGGATTACGAGTATCGCGAGGTATATGCCAAAGAGTCCGAGCGTGACTAGGAGATTTCTCTTCCATCGTTGACTCCAAGCGATTCCAAACGGAATTCCTACCGTGAATCCTATGATATGGGCGATGTATGCGATGCTGGGGTCGTAGGTAAACCCGCTGGCAAGTATCGGGGTCGTGACGATGACTAGATTGTAGGCGAAGTAGAATATCGCTACGAGACCTTGAGGTGCCATAAATAGAAAGGAGAATTTTAGCGGGTTCATCAGCATCACACATGCCGCGAGAGTGAAGATGGCTGCCGAGGCACCAAGCATGCCGGTGTCCGGGGGGTAGATTCCAAGGGCGGGCGGCAGAAGGAAAGCAGTGAACCCACCAACAAAGAAGACCAAAAGGTGGTACTCCCTGCCGATCATTTTTTCGAGGGTATTTCCAAACACGAATAGGAAGAGCATGTTTCCGAAGAGATGGGCGGGGCTGGCGTGGAGGAAGAGGGCTGTGAATAGAGTCCAGACTCTTCCGGCCAAGAGGTTTTTCCAGCTGAACACGAGATTCGTGTCGATGAAGTTGGGGTCCTGTGAGGGCTGCCAAGCCCAGAGGCTCAGACCGACGCATCCGAGTATGAGTAGGTAGTTGACCCTCAACCCGCACCGCTTCGAAGTGTTCAGCGGCTACGGGGCTATTTCAGAAGTTCCTAACTATGGCCCGCGAACTCCAAGCTCATTTCAACCAGATCGCGTAAAGGCCGTTTGCGCCAAACCCTTTTACAAGTCAACTTCCGCAGGCTTATCGTTACTTTTGGGGTCTAGAGTCCATGCCTACGTTGACCTGACTAAGCCGAAGATAGTCTTCCTACTGGACTTCACAGCCGTAATGGCGTTCTTGGTTGCCACACGTGGCATTAACCTGCTAAACCTTGTTTCAGTCATAGTCGCAGGCACTTTCGCGTCTGGGGGAGCTGGGGCGTTGAATTGCTATCTTGACAGGGACATTGACCAGAGCATGGGCCGTACCAGCCAGAGACCGATTCCGAGAGGAAAGGTGTCACCTTTCAACGCGCTAGTCTTTGGATCAATTCTAGTTGCAACGGGAGTCGGGGTCTCCCTATGGCTGCTTTCTCTCTGGGCTAGCTTGTTCGTCTTTCTCGGTGCTGCGATCTACGTTGGCTTCTATACCAAGTGGTTGAAGCGCCGGACAACCCTAAACATCGTCCTCGGAGGCTCGGCAGGGAGTTGTGCGCCCCTAGCGGGTTGGGCTGCTGCCACGGGAAACGTTGGAGTTATGGCGCCTTGGCTGATGGCTCTGTTAGTTTTTGTTTGGACTCCCAGCCACTTTTGGAGCCTCGCGCTTCGAGCCTCGAAAGACTATGCAAAGGCCGGGATTCCGATGCTTCCAGTCGTCGTAGGTGACAAGAAGGCTGCACAGTACATTGCCCTCAACACGTTCCTCCTTGTCCCGTCGTCTCTCATCTTCGTACCTCTGGGAACGTTCGGAATAATCTATCTTGCAATCGCCGGACTGCTTGGTCTGGGAATGATCATTGTAGACTTGAAGCTGGCTTTCAACCCGACGAAGGCTCAAGCATGGACCGCTTTCAAGTTCTCAAGCCCGTACCTCGCTATCGTCTTTCTCGCGATGGTCCTCGACTACTGGATTCCCCTACACTAGAGGGCGAGTCAGGACCCTCGAATCTGTTTCAGGAGATTTTGAATGATCATTCTACCATGTGGATGGTCGTCGTTTGACCGCTCAGGGTGGAACTGGACGCCGTAGACTGGCTTCGACCGATGTACAATGGTCTCGACCTTGCAGGTCGTCGATTGCGCCAAGTGGTGAAAGTCGTCGGGAACCCTGGTCAGTTCTTGCCGATGTGATTCCGCAACGACTAGGTCAGAGGGTAATCCATCGAACAACGGATGCTTCCTGACGATGCTTACTTTTTCGAATCTGCGGAGCATTTGGCCGAGGTCTCGCATTGGGGCGCCGAATGCTGAACCGATGATCTGGTGTCCGTAGCATATTCCAAGAATTGGGAACTTGGCCTTTCTGACGAGGTCCATTTCGGGCTGGAATAGTTCTCGGGTTCTAGGTTTTGAGAGTAGGGCGCTTGACCCAGTGAGAATCACTAAGTCTGGTTCGGATTCTACCACTTTGGTGTAGAGGTCTGGTTCCTTGTAATCTATTTTCTCTACCGATTGTCCGGTGCACTTTTCTATGTTCTGAACTGCTCTCTCTGCTTGGTTCAGTTCCTTGTAGTTGTTTACAACAACTATTTTCAATGTTTAGAGGGCGGCTAGGAGTTTGTCGATTTCCTCCTCAGTGTTGTAGTAGTGTGGTGAGGCTCGGAGGGCCTTGACTCTGCTCGCGACGGTGATGTTGAGCTTTTTCAGCCTCTCATACGTGGCTCCAGGATCGGGATCTTCGAAGACGACTATTCCGCTTCGCCGGTCGGATTGTAACGGTGTCAGTATCTTGCGCCCTTTCTTTTTCAAACCCTCGATCAGGTGCTCAGTAACTTTTAGGACTCGATGGGACCTTTCCGTTTGGTCGTGCTTCAACGCGAACTCTAAGGCTGCTTTGGCGCCTACAATCGATATTACTCCCCAACTTCCTCCTTCAAACATTGTCGCGTCAGGTGCGGGTATCGTCTCTTCGATGTTGAACGGTTTTCCGAAGAGATCTTGCTGGCTCGTGAGTCTTCTTGCGACTGAGTCTTGGACTCCATGCCAGCCGATATAGTTCGGGTCAAGATCCTTCAGCCTTTCACGCCTGGTATAGACGAAGGCTGCACCATGAGGTCCCTGCATCCACTTGTACATCCCACATACTAGCGCGTCAACCCCGTCTTGTCGAGCGTCTATTGGAAAGACGCCTAGCGCATGGAACGAGTCGGCGATGACAAATGCGCCGTGTTCGTGCGCGATCTTTGTTATCTCTCGGATCTTCTCTCGGCAACCGTTGGTCCAAGAGACGTAGTCGACAGAGACGATCGAGGTATCGTCGTCGATTGCTTTCTCCCATTGTTCTAGCGGGACCGTGCCGTTATTGTCACGGTGGAGCAGGCGGACATCTTTGGCTCGTCCATGTTTTTTCTGGAGGTGCCAGAGGTAGATGTTGGTTGGAAAGTTGAGTTCACTAATGACGATATTGCCCTCCGGTTTGTAGTTGAGGCTGCTAGCCAGGCCAATGAGCGCGCTGGTGACGTTGGGGACGGAGGCTATCTCGTCAAGTCGGACCCCTCCTATCATCTTTCCAAATTGCCGGCGTGATTCGATGATGAGTGGTAGCCATTCCTCCCAATTTTCCCCGTACTCGCGCCAGTCAGCCATGAACTCGTTAATCGAGTTGAGAACCGGTATAGATGGCGGACCAGTTCCTGCGTTGTCGAAGTAGGCTCGTCGAGAGGTGACAGGTATTTGTTTTCTGACGAGGTCGATATTCAAAGAGACACCGAAGGTTGGACGAGGCCGGATTGGCCAGCCTCAGTATAAATGCAGTGCTAGGTTGTGTGGAAGTTCTGGACACCCGTTTCAGCGATGCAGTTCTTACACCAGAACTGGTTTCTCTCGGGACTATACTGCGCATGACTGTCGGTTACAATGTTTCCGCAGTTCCCACAGCGGACGATGAAGACTTTTCGCATCTTGTGATTTGGAAGGTCTTTCTTGTGACGTTCTACGTCACTGTCGTCGGGTTCCAGTACCATATTGCAGTTCTCACAGTAGTAGATTGTTTCGAGGATTGCTTTGTCCCGTTCGTCTACCCAGTTTTCAGCCATCGTAGCGGTGGTTCTCCTTGATGGAAAGGGGTTCGATCGTGCTTGTTTTCGCCGTTCTACTCTAGATACTCTTCCCCCTGTTTATATTGAATCCACGGAGAAAAAAATCCATTTTCTAGGGCGAAATCGTTCAAATCGCGGCTGTTTAAGCGATTTTTTCGTCAAGAGATGGTCCTCTCCGATCGCGAAGCAAGGTTCACAATATCCGGTCGCAGGCATACTGGGAATCAGAGGTAGAGCAAGTTGGGTCTTCCAGAGAAGATTAAGCAGATAGAGGAGGAGATGAAGAAGACCCAGATCAACAAGAAAACCGAGCACCATATCGGCCTTCTCAAGGCGAAGCTTGCCCGGTTGCGGGAGGAGCTGGAGAGTTCTACCTCCAAGGGTGGAGGACCTGCTTTCGAGATTCGTAAAGGAGGAGATGCGACCGTTGTTCTTATCGGACTGCCTAGCGTCGGCAAGTCGACAATTCTGAACCAATTGACTAATGCCAAGTCGAAAGTTGCGGCATACGCCTTCACAACGCTCACCGTCGTTCCAGGCATTCTCCGTCTCAACGGAGCGGATATCCAGATTCTGGATCTTCCAGGAATTATCAGTGGCGCATCGTCGGGACGGGGACGGGGAAGGAGAGTTCTCTCCGTGGCGAGGAATGCGGACCTTGTCTTGTTGGTTCTAGACGTGTTTCAGCCGGGGCAGGTACAGTTGTTGAAGAATGAGCTTCATGCCATGGGTATTAGGATCGACCAGAAGCCTCCCGACGTAGTCATCAACAGGGGCATTAAGGGAGGGCTAGCTCTGACCACTAGTGTCAAACTTACGAAACTAACCCCGGCAACTGTCAAGGGAATAGTCGAAGCCTACGGGATTAGCAATGGGGGAATATTGGTACGGGAAGATGTTACAGACGAGCAATTGATTGATGTCTTGACCGGGAACCGGAGGTACGTTCCCTCCTTGGTAGTTCTGAACAAGATGGACTTGGTGAACGAGCAGTATCTTGCGGCTGCGAAGAAACAGATTGGGCGCGATTTCGTGCCCGTATCCGCTGAGAAGGGATTGAACATGAACCTTCTTGCCGAGAGAATCTGGGAAACCCTCGATTTCATCCGTATCTATCTAAAGCGCCCTGACGGTGATGCAGATTTCGAGAAACCCCTGATTCTCCCTGCTGGCTCGACTCTTCGAGACGTCTGTAAGAAGATTCATCCCCGGTTCGTTGAAGGAGCCAAGTATGCATTTGTCTCTGGGTCCAGTGTCAAATTCACTGGTCAGCGCGTGAGTCTTGACCATATTCCGGCTGACAAGGACATCGTCACCATCATGCATTAAGCCGAGCGAGACTCAGCTCTTTCCTCGAGAATAACTGGTCTCGTACTCATGCTTCTGCATTGGCCGACAATGAAAGCGCCCGGAATCGCCCATTATCAGCCCTGATCTTGAATCTGGGAGGTTGCCGCAAGATCCCCGCTAGATTCGCTGGGTTAATCGGGTTTTTCGCCGAGCCACCTAAGCCCAGATTGCGCCTTGAATAGCCTGTCTCGCCCGTTATCGCCGCCAGACAGCGGGTGTTCTAGAAAATAGAGGGTCTTAGCGACCGACCCTCGCGTCGGATAAGTGGAAAAGCTGAAGATGTCGACACATGGTTTGAAGGGAGTTTCATTCGTGGTTATCAGTAATAGACCATTTCCGTGACACATAACTCTGTACTTCTCCGAAACTCGCCTCGCAGCGAAGACTATTTTTTGCGAGCAAGCTCGACTCTCCTTGGCATAATTAACCGAGATCGCGCCCAACATTCGTCTCCTGCGGAGTCTCAGAGCATCTTGAAATCCGTCTGCGGAATATCCGCTCGCAAGACCGCGGCTGAGCTTCCGTCCAAGAGCGCGTTGTAGCTTCTTCCCTTGTACTCGTAGGCGCTGAACCAGATTGGCGCGTGAATGTAGGTCGGCTTGTCCACCTTGAAGTTTGTATTGAAAGAAGTAATCTGATCAATCTCCTGTTTTGCTAGAAACCTCTGGTTCACGTCCACCTCGTCTTTTGCATGCTCTACCGCTTCCTCGCTGGTCATCTCGCTGTTGAGAAATTTGGCTCCGGCATCGATCCTCTTGAAATCGAAAGGAATCTTTCCCGTGTCGGGAACGGTGTAGTCTCGGGTTGGAAACTGTGCGCCCTTTCGGCCTAGCACAAGCCAATCGTAATCCCGGTCTATCACGCCCTTTCTGGGCGAAGGCTGTGAGATTCTCTCAAGTACTCCTTCGTAGGTGCTCGTTGCCTCGATCGGGACAAGCCAGAAGGGAAGATATCGCAATTCCAAGGATAGGAGCTTGCTTTTCTTCGCAAGGTCTCCCGGTTTCATGAATCCCTCTCGCATCCAGTCGCGAAGAGCGTTCTCGATGCTCGTAGCGTTGTTGTTGTTTATGATGAGACTGTGTTCTAGCTGAAACGGTTCGTCTGCCCCGACAACGGCAGTGTAACCACAGTAGCGGCAAGTCGAAACGATCTCACCAGGGTTAATGCTGAGAGGCGCACCACAGTTCTTGCACTTTATCTCCGAGACAATGCCCGACAACCTTCTTCCTCGAATGTTCTAGGATAGAATTAATGAAGGCCGAATTAAGCTCTCTAACACTAGGGAAGGAGAATTGGCAGGACTCGGCGCCCTCAAACGGACAATGGGCTTCACAATCATTCTAGTCTTTGCCATATTCCTCGGTCTCCTCTTCGTCATATCCGCTTTCTTTCTCGACCCTGTCACCGGACTAGTACTCGGTCTAGTCGGAGCTTTCTTCATAATACTGCTCCAATACCTGATTGGCCCAGCCATTGTCAGACTCACAAGCCGTCTCCACTATCTTGCTCCTGGCGAGAACCGCTGGCTTGAATCGAAAGTCGGCGAGCTCGCCTCGAAATCCGGTATTCCCACGCCCCGAATCGCAGTCTCGCCGGACCCCACCCCCAACGCATTCGTATTCGGCCGGACCCGCAAAAGCGCAACACTCGCAGTCCATCAGGGTCTTCTTCAACGTCTGGACGAAAATGAGATCGAAGGAGTCATAGGCCACGAGCTAGGTCATGTGAAACATCGCGACTTTATCGTAGTAACGATGATCAGCGCTATTCCCCTTGTTGCGTATTTGATCGCCCGGTCTGTTCTGTGGGGTGGCCTCGTCACCGGCTACAGCGGCCGTAGCAACAAGAATAATAACGCTGGGGTCCTGATTATCGTTGCTATTGTCGCTTACGCAGTCTACATTCTAACCACCCTGCTCGCGTTACGATTGACCCGTCTCAGAGAGAGCTATGCAGATGCATATTCCGCCTTTCTAACCCAGCAACCGAGAGAACTGGAGAGCGCTCTCACAAAGATCGCCTACGGTCTCTCTCTCGCCCCCGGCGAGCCTCATGGCGCCCGAGCCTTCTTCATCGAAGACCCTGCTCAGGCAAAACAGGATGTTGCAGGCATTATGGATCAAAAATCGAAATATGATCTCGACAAGGATGGCGTCCTGAGCGAACGAGAGCTGGAAGCAGCCATGGAAGCAGAGTCAAAGTCCAACTGGAGGAAAGCAGCTCAGCTCTTCATGACACATCCTCCCACCTACAAGAGGATCCTTATGCTCAGGGAGATCGAGCAGGACATGAATTCGGGAAACTTCCAGCAGAACAACGCGTACGATCGCGTCTGACAACCAGCGACCCAGTTCAGATCTGTATGATTACAATAGAACTATAAACTGGGAACACCAGCGGTTGACAAGATCCAACATGCCTCGGGTTCCATGGGCTCCTCTGAACGGCGGAGTATTCCTCATAGTTTTCGGTACCATAATGCTTCTCTCTCTGGTCGGTGTGGGAAACCTCAATCCGTTCACCGGCATCCCGCTGGTCTTCTTGGTGTTCGGGATCTGGCTTATCGTTGCAGCTCTCGCATTGCCTGGCCCTGACGATCGATACGCTCCTCCTAGATCAATGATCCTTGCCTCTGGGGCGGAATGGTCGCTTTCCTCGGAGCCATCTGGTACGTCGGCACGATCGCACTCACTCTTGTACCGGTAGTCCTCCTGGTCGTCTTGGTAGTAGTCGGCATAGGCGCAGTTGGCTACGCTCTAACTCGAGCCGAGGCTAAGAAAGCGCACCCTGCAGTCGCGTAGACCGTGTACGATTCCAAAGCCCGTTACGTCCGCAGCCTCTTCTCCAAAGTCCCGCTCGAATACGACCTGCTACTTGGACTTCTAAGTTTCGGCCAGGATAGAAAATGGCGTGCATTTGTGATTGAACAAGCTGAGCCTTTGCCTGAAAGCGTGGTACTCGACGTAGCTACTGGCACTGGACTCTTGGCAGCGGATTTTGCAAACGCGATCTCCAACCAGGGCCTAGTCGTCGGCGTCGACTTGACTCTCTCTATGCTTCAGACAGCAAAGGAAAGGCTGCGACAGAAAGGGCTGGACGGAAGAACCGACTGGGTACTGGCCCGCGCTGAGAACCTACCGTTCAGGGACGATTGTTTCAGGTCTGCATCGATCAGCCTTGCGCTTAGAAATGTGTCCGATGCGCGACTGACTTTCAGGGAGATGGCTCGAGCAACAATACCGGGCGGTGTCGTGATCTCTCTCGACTTCGCGCGGCCCCCGAACAGGGTATTCCGATTATTCTACTATGACTATCTTTTGGGACTGTTTCCCATCTTCGGAAGAATTGTCTCAAAAGCTTGGGGGAGAACCCTATCATATCTTGGCCGTTCGATTCTGAAGTCTCGAACCGGGACTCAGATTGCCACCCTTATGGTTGAGGAAGGACTCCCGGATACGAGACCTATTCCTCTAACGCAAGGGATAGTCTACGCAGTCTATGGAAAGAAGCGCTAGTAGCCAAAAGCCAAAGTAAACAGGTTTGCACATAGCATAGAATCAGACGATATCGTTCACGACCTGTTCTCCTTGGAAGAACCGCCTGCCCAGAGCGAGTAGGCTTTTGAATCTTCCGACTTCGCAACAGCCTCGGAATCCGCTCTTTGTCCTGACAGCGATGATTCAGCCTTGTCCCGAAAACCAAACCTGGCTAGGAGTGCGAGCGCAATGAATGATGTTGAAGTTGCGTAGAACATGCTCGTGGGGTTCAGAGTATAGAGAATACCGCCTAGGTAGGATCCAAATACAAAGCCCAGGCTTTCCAACGTCAGATAGAACCCGAACTGTCCGGCTCTAGACGCTCCCTTCCGCACCGTCGAAAGAATGGAGTAGCCAACAAGGCTCGGTGCCCTGGCACTTCCAATGAGGAAGACCAATGGAAAAGATAACAACGCGCTTCTGGCAAGGAGGACTCCGATGAGGCCAATTGAAGATAGCACTAAACCTAGGGCCATGGTCCCGGCGTGGCCTCTTGCATCTGCTCTCCTACCAAGAAGAATCGCGAAAACGGCCGCACCCAGAGACTGTAGCGCCCCTAGAATTAGTATGATCGAAGGGCCTAGACTGAGAGCATCTTGGAAGTATAGAGGTATGAAGGGCGCGGCAACGCTCCACGCAAGTGCTGCTCCCGTGAGATAGAGAAGAAGCGTTCCTTCTCGACGTGCCTTGGGGAATTCGAGTCTCGGAGACTTAGCATCACTTTCGAGCGGAGGCTGTGGCTTCATGAAGAAGAGAACTATCGTCGAGATCGAGAAGAACACGAATGTCAGAATGAAGATGCCTCGAATGGAAATCCAGTTGAGTAGAGCGCTCCCGACCAGCGGTGAGAAGACTACTCCTAGTGGGGCGGATGCCCAGGTAATGCCGAAGTTTGACGCGGACTTCGTTTTTTCAGCAGCCCCTGCGATGTACGCATTGAAGGCTGGAACATTGAACCCTGACACTTGGAGAAGGATTATCCCAGGAATTACATCGGTCCAGGTTCTCGCGAAATAGTACATGAGCGGAGGCGGGATGCTCATTGCCCAGCCTATGATCAACAACGCTTTTAGCTCGTACTTGTTGGCTAGTATTCCTCCCGGAATCATGCTGAGGGCGAGAGCGAGGAACCCGATAGAGAATACGATGCCCACATCGCTGGGGGAAGCTTGGAGGTCTCGCAGATATAGTGGCCAGATGTAGTTGTAGAGTCCCAGGCCGAAGGTCCAGAGGAATAGCGAAAGAAAGAGGAGCCGTAAGTCTCTAGGAAGACCTTGGACTGAAGCGAGTAGATTCAGCCGGCTTGCCGTGAGCAAGACTCGTCGGCCTTCCTATCGCGTCAGCGTCGAATTGCATCGTTTCCGATCAAGAGATAACGCCTAGCGCGATTAGTATCCCCGATATGAAGAAGTACGAGCCGAAGGATAGGAGGACGACTCCGGCGATCAGATCTAGCAGCCATCTTGGAACCTGCATCAGGTAGTCATAGGAGAACGCGCACACGACGATGAGGAGGACAAGGCTCACTAGTGCACCCACAAGGGTCCATTCTATGTTGAAGGCTCCGGCCGCAGCGAGAATGAGGCTTGCTTCAAATCCTTCCGTCATTGTGATGCTGAAAACCGGTAGCGAGTTTCCGATCGAGAATGGTATCTGACCCTCCGCTGTTGTGACACCCCCGCTGTGCTTCCGGTCTTTCTCAACGACTTCGTCGCTCCATTTTTCCATCTTTGCCCTGAACGATTTCCCCCGGAAATAGTACTTGACGAATCCTCGTAGAAACCGGTAGGAAAAGTAGAGGATGACAACACCAGGTATCAGGTTGATCAGAGCATCGGAGATTGTTTTTAGTGCAAGGAAGGCCTGTTCGACGATTAGAAACGTGACGGTCGATCCGAGACCTCCCAGGGCAACGCCGAACAGGACGTTCCTTCTACCGATCTGCTTTATTGTGGCGAGGGAGAGGATGGCAACCTCGCTGCCCTCAATAAGGACGGCTTTGAAAGCCAGGAGGAACGATGCGATGATTACTACGTCTATTCCAGCCATGCGATCTCCATCCGACTATTGTGAGCGTTTCTCTAGGTCTTCCGACTTATGTCCGTTCATATCTCTAACGGTAGCTTGCAATAAGGTCTAACATGTCGTTGCAAAAGGGCTTGGTGCAAGACGAAGTGTTAAACTAGTCTTTGGGTTCTGCGGGCGCGCCTTTTTCGTCAGTTTTCTTGAAGTTTAGGGAGAGAGAGTTGACGCAGTACCGCAGTCCGGTGGGTTGGGGGCCGTCCTCAAAAACGTGACCCAGATGACCGCCGCATTTCTTGCATAGAATCTCAACTCTGCTCATTAAAAGGCTACGGTCGGATTTCTCTTCGACATTCTCTTTTTCTGCTGGAGACCAGAAACTGGGCCAGCCAGTTCCTGAATCAAACTTTGTGTCGGACGAGAAGAGTGGCGTCCCGCACCCGACGCAGACATACATTCCCTTTTCCTTGTTGTGGAGGTACTTTCCTGTAAAGGGTCGTTCGGTTGCCTTCTTTCTCAAAACTTGGTATGTTTCGGTGTCTAGCTGTTTCTTCCATTCTTCTTCGGTTTTCTTCATACTAACTAGGGAGCTACTGCGGTAAATATCCTAATCGCTTTCGGATGGATTCGTGCTGCATCTAGAATCTTATCCGATTGGCATGGCCGGGGTGCTACGGAACGTGTTTCGAGATTCTTCCCACAAATGGGTTCGCTAGTTTTTCATCGCCTATGCTTGTCTCTGGACCATGACCAGGATAAACAATGGTATCGTCATCCAGGCTGAACAAGCGTTCAGTTATGGAACGCACTAGCATGTTGAAGTCTCCACCCGGAAGGTCGGTTCGCCCGATTGACTGGTTGAACAAAGCATCTCCAGTCAGGACAAAACCTTGTCCAACTAGGCTAATGCTTCCCGGAGAATGTCCTGGGGTATGTATGACTTTCACCGTATCTTTTCCGACCGTTATCGATTCTCCGTCCTTGAGAAATTGATCTACCTTGGGCGGTGGCAGGACGCTGAAACTCATGAACTGTTGGACACGGCTCTGCATGGACTCGAGCACCGAGAGATCGTCATGATGGATCAGAAATGGAATCTTGAGCTTGGTGCGAATTGTATCCACGCCGAGTACATGATCGAAGTGAGTATGAGTGGCAATGATCTGGTTAGGTTTGACTGCGAGGTCACTTAGGAAACGAAGGATTCTCTCTGGCTCATCTCCTGGATCAATGATCAAACCTGTCGAATCAGATTGTATGATGTAGCAGTTTGTTTGTAAACGTCCGACCACAAGTGTGTGTAACTTGGTCATTTCTAGGTTCAGTCACGACATATTTTGGGGAATATGAACTTGGAGCGACATGTCATCCGGGTGTCGTACTTGAGAATGTCCCTCTATTGATAACTGAGTTTTGCCAAGCTTTTTTCTGGGTCGGAACAGGCTGGAGATAAGCGATTTGACGGCTGTGGGAAACGGACGTTTGAGAATACCCTGGGCTAAGGATTTCATCTCATGGGTATCTTGGTCTATCTTCGAGAAGCCATGAACTTAAATGGGTAGTAGGTTTCAGTGGTTAAGCATGAAGAAAATACTAACCATATCTGCTCTAATTGCTACTGCCCTAATGCTCGCAACTCCCCTCGGAGTCGGGGCTGTCGTCAGCGACTTTCACTACCATCCAAGCCTGAGCTATGTTCAGCTCGGGCCCGCAACGACTCTTCCCCAAGGCCTTCCTCTTTGTAAGAGTGCATCTCTCGGCAACATTGTATGCTACTCGCCGAGCTTCATCAAGAAGGCTTACGAGTTCCCATCGACCTCTACCCTTGACGGTTCTGGCCAGACAATCGTTATCGTCGACGCTTTCGGAAGCCCGACGATTGCTAGTGACCTAGCATTGTTTGACGCGCGCTTCGGAATTTCAGCTCCTCCGTCTTTCACAATATTCTGCGGCAATTCTCCGACCCCACTCGACCCCAGCACATGTCCAGTGGTTAACATCAATGCGAATCCGAAGCATGACGAATTCGGTTGGACCATCGAAACAAGTCTCGACGTTGAGTACGCCCACGCCATGGCTCCAGGAGCCAACATCGTCCTTGACGTAGCATCGACCTCGTCCGGGAATGCAATCAATGACGCTGAGACTGCGGCCATCGCAGCTTACCCTGGCGCTATATTCTCGCAAAGCTTCGGCATTCCGGAAATTTTCCTCACCGGAAACGGAAACCCCGGCCAAGTAAGCCAAGCCCAGGCGAATTATGCGAACGGCGTCGCGAAGGGTGACACATTCTTCGCCTCAGCAGGTGATACTGGCGCAGACTTCGGCTTCGGCGTCGCTATGTCCAATTTCCCAGGTTCTGACCTTCACAATACAGCCGTGACTGGAACTCAGGGATTGCCCTACAATGCAACTGGGACTCTCATGCCCTGCCCGACCTCCACACCTTTTTCATGCACTTCAGGACTATCCGCCTATCACGGTCCATGTGTCCTCGGCCGAACTATACCACCGAACTGTGTACCCGATGGGTATGGTGGCGAACAGGTCTGGAATGAGGCTAGCTTTGGCGCCGCAACCGGCGGAGCTCAAAGCTTGCTCTTCGGCGTCCCATCCTACCAAGCTGGCCTTGGCCTATCTGCAAGAGGTCCAGACGTTGCCTACAACGCAGCCATCGACGGCGGAGTCCTAGTCGTTTACGGAGGCTTCGGAAGCCCAGTCTTTTTCATCGTCGGAGGAACCAGTGCAGGTTCTCCACAGTGGGCGGGAATTGCTGCCTTGGCAAACCAGGCTCGCGCGATGGCGGGTAAAGGTCCGATCGGTGACCTGAATCCTACGCTCTATTCAATCTACCACAGCGCACGCTACGCGACTGACTTCCACGACATCACAGTGGGCAACGACAAGCTAGTTGGCTCGTCCGTTGGTTTCTCTGCGGGCACAGGATACGATGTCGCTTCAGGCATCGGCTCCCCCATCGTAGATCAGCTGATCGTCGACGTAACAGCTGCATAGGCAAGAGTTGGAAAGTGGGAGGGAGTCCTCCCAAACCCCCTTTTTTTCGCTGTAACGTACTGCCTTATGGCCTCAGATCTCTGATGTCGTAGTCTCTTTGCCGCAACGCACTCTTGCAACTATTCTTGGAAAAACCCTCGACCCCCGCCGCCACTTGGGGCCGGGGGTGGCCCGGCGGCGATAGGCAAGAAAATCTCAACCCGGTTGTTGGTGGTTCCCGAGGGATTTCCGGTATCGGTCACGTAGACATTTCCGGAACTGTCCACGGTTAGACCGTTCGGATAGACGAGTTGGCCATTCCCAGACCCGATCGTCCCAAAGGACGTGAGAAACGTGCCGTTGCTAGCAAACTCTTGGACACGATCATTGAAGGTATCAGCCACATAGATATCTCCCGTTGAATCCAGCGCCAGGTGTCCAGGAACGTTGAACTGCCCATTTGCAGAACCGGAGGAGCCCCAAGAGGCTATGAATCCTCCTAAACTGTTGAATTTCTCAACGCGATCGTTCGATGAATCGCTGACATACACGTTGCCCGTGGAGTCTACAGCAATGCCTGTTGGGTTGGTGAACAGGCTATTGGTCGTCCCTAGGGACCCCCATTTCATCATGAAGTTTCCTGAACTGTCAAACTTCTGAACCCGGTTGTTTGAGTAATCCGTCACGTAGACATTGCTTGAACTGTCGGTTGCGATACCATATGGTGTGCTGAATTGTCCGTTGCCAATTCCAAATGAACCCCACGTTCTGCTGAAAGTGCCATTCGGAAGGAATTTTTCGACTCGGTCGTTTGAAGAATCGGTAACGTAGACGTTCCCACTATGGTCGACGGCGACCCCAAATGGACTGTTTAACTGTCCGGTTGAATTCCCAGTTGTTCCCCAAGCCATCAGAAAGGTTCCCGTCAATGAGAACATTTGGACCCGATTGCTTCCTTCGTCGACAATGTAGATGTGACCCGAACCATCTAGCGCCGCATCATAAGGGCTGGAGAACAAGCCGAATCTTGGATATGTGAGACTTGTGATGTAGCTTCCTGTATTCGCCGAGAATTTTTGCACTCGGAAATTGCTAGAATCACCAATGTATAGATTCATCTGGGAATCTACGGCCACCCCGACTGGGCTGTTGAACTGTCCCGGGGAGGCGCCTGTGGACCCCCAAGACAAGAGGAGATTGCCCGTGGCCGTGCTGAACTTTTCAACGTCATTCCGGAGGTTGTCGCTGACGTAGATGTTGGACGCGTTGTCGACTGCCATCATTGCCGGTTGTGCCAAGCTGCCCCCTGAATTCAAGCCTCCCCAAGTCAGGACAAAACCTCCTGTTTTGGTGAATTTCGTAATATTGTCCGACTTGAGGGCACTGTCGCTTACGTACACGAATCCTGACGAATCCACCGCCACTCCGTACGGGCTCAGGAATTTGCCGGGGGTCGTGCCTAGGCCGCCAAATGAACCTACGTAGGTTCCATTATTCCTGAAGATCTGAACACGCTGGTTTCCTTGATCTACCGCGTACACGAACCCGCTGGCGTTGACGCTAAGCCCAAGGGGCGTCTTGAGTTGTCCAGTTCCTGATCCAGTCGAGCCCCAGGAAGTGATGAAGCTCCCGGTAGGGGTAAACTTCTGAATGTTGTTATTCACCGAGTCGGAAACGTACACGTTTCCCTGAGAATCCTGAGCAATTCCTTGGGGATTGTTGAAGTGTCCGGGCCCGCTTCCTTGGGATCCCCAAGTGGATAAGAACGATCCGTTTCTTGCTAGTTTGTATACTGCGTAGTTCTTGGCATCGGCGACGAACACGTTGCCTGAAGAATCCACTGCGACTCCATTGGGGGTTATGGGACCTCCATACGCGCCCCATTGCCCGGAGTAGACGAAGGCGTTGACTCCGGTGGGGATTACGGGACCTCCATACGCACCCCATTGCCCGGAGTAGGCAGAGGAGTTGGCTCCCGCAACTGCAATCTGGCCCTGGCCTCCGGTTATGACGCCCAGGTCTCTTGCCTCTTGGATGATTGTTAGAATACTCACGGAAAGAGATAGCGCGAGAAGAATTGTAGCCCAGACATACACCCATTTTTTTTCCGCAAAGGTTACCCGAGAGCGAGACAAATGATTCTCTCGTATGCGAGACAAATGTCGAGGATGTGAATAATTACCGCGAGGACGCGACCGAAGGTCGCTTGGCAGTTCTCGCTGCGCGTGGGTTATCTGATGAAGGAGCAACTCTCTTTCCTTCGGGAAATCTCTGGTCTTAGAAAACACTTTCTCGAGTCTTCCCACTTCAACAATACGGAAATATCCAGAGGCAGCCTGCGCTGGCTCAATGTTTCGATGGGGCTGACACCAGAGCAGTCCAAAGAAGGATGAAAGGGACCGTTACCCGAGCGATTCACAGCGAACCCCTCTAATATAGAATGTACGATCCGAAATGGGAGCACGAAATTTTTTCTTAGTTAGTTGTTCCAGTAAGGCCTGGTTGCTATGAATTGTAACTTAGCCTCCAACAAATCCCGATAGAATTCATTATCGCTCTCGTGCATCTTCGACAGGACCCTGCCAGCTGTCTGTGGTCCGATTCCATAGACAGACTGGGCGATCACAGCCCGCTTTCCGTACGCAATCACAAGATCCGCTGAACGGCGCGCTCTCGTCAAGGCCTTCTGCTCGTTCTCGTCTAGCGACAGCTTGTCGCGCTTCTTGCGGAGAATACTCGCAGCATAGCCACTGGACCAGAAGAGTGGAGCTAGAAGTTTGGAGCTGCAATTCTGACAGACTGGATGCTCTGGAAGACTGGCTATACTAACTTCCGAGGTAAGCTTGCCACAGTCGAAGCATAAAATGTCGATGGCTCGCCCTTCGATCGAAATGCGCAGTCGAGCCATGTTGTCAGCGGCAACATTCTCCGGGGCGATTAGTTCGGGGATGTCCACATGTCGGTAGAGGATGTGATAGGCCAAGGGTGTAGGCTTGTCCTTGGATCTGAAGAATCTTAGGTCCATCGTTCCTTCTTTGATCTGTTTGAAGACTCTTTTCACGCCGTCGAAGTCAGAATGTTCCATCAAAGCCTCCCTGATCGTCTCGTCATAGATGGGAGTGAGTCGAAATCGCAGCATCAATTCCTTCATAGCATCTCCGTACATTAGTCGTCCACGGCTTAGTGCTCCGAACCTTTCGGCGACATGTTTCATATGGAGTTGCCATGGGAAGTGGCGATGGAGCACTCCGTGGCATGCTCCGCCTAGCACAGGGTCTTCGACCCCGAAGACTTGTTGTAAGAAGAGATCTTCCAAGTCCAAATCGGAGGTGTCAGCGGTCATCTCGAAGAGAATCCGGTAGGCGTCCGACCACCACATTCGGACAAGGCCTTGGCGGCGAAAGAGTTCCTCGATAACTTCTCCGAGGGTGAAGTTGAGTATGTCTCCGAGATGCGCGTGAATTATGATGTATCGATCAAAGCCCTCGATTAGGACTCGCTGATCGGTTGGAACTGGTGCACCGGTGGCCTTGTGGGCTTCTATTTCTTCGATCAGCCGTCTGAGCCCGTAGGTCTCGCAAGGCCAGCGCTGGGAGAGGGTTTCAATCGCTGTCGACTTGGCCGTGTTTTCCTCAAGCAACTCATCCACAATGGCCCGGTATACGCCAACCTTGGTTGCAAGGGCGCGGGGCACGGGGAGTATCTGGCCGTCCCATCCCGGGATGGCGGCTGTGGGGTCGATGATGGGAAGAACGTAGACCTTTCCATCGTCTGTGATCTGTTTGATCTGCCAGACTCGCCCCTTAACGATGAAGTTGAGTCCAATGCGTGCCTTGGTAATCATGAATTCCTCGCCGAGGATGCCGACGTTTTGTTGGCTGGTGAGATCCACAACTAAGTAACGACGTTCGTCGGGGATCATGCTCAGGTTTTCGAAATAGTAGAATCGAGTCCTCGAGGTACGGTAGAGTGTTGCATCATCTCTCTTGAGGTAACCCATCTTGCGCATGAATTCGATGACCTTGTCAATTGGGCCATCCTCCAGGTCTTGGTATGGGTAGGCTCTGTTGATGATGCTCTTGGCTCGTGAGATCTCAAGGCTTCCGTCCGAGTCCATCAGTACTCCAGCAATCTGATGGGCGAGCACGTCTAATGCTCCAACGTGGATATTGGTATGCTCTAGTCGTCCCTCCTTCGCTAGCTCGATAACTCCAACAGATTCCAAGAGGTCTTCGGTCGATACCGAAACGAGAACCCCATGTGAGGTTCTCGCGAGGGTGTGACCGGAACGTCCCACTCTTTGCACTAGGCTGCTTACTTGTCTTGGGGACATGTATTGGACGACAAGGTCGACGGATCCAATGTCTATTCCCAACTCTAGAGTGGAAGTGCAGACGAGACCCTTGATCTCTCCAGTCTTGAATGCTTCTTCGGCTCGAACCCTTTCTTCTCTGGGTAGTGAGCCGTGATGGACCATTATTTTTCGATCCATCATGTTGAACTTTGATCCGAGCAGCTCGGCGTTGACCCGGCTGTTGACGAAGATGAGAGTCGAGTCGTGCGCTTCCACCAGATCATCGACAAGTGTAAGTCGTGCCGCTGCCTCAGGTGTAGTGTAGAGTCGTCGAGCGAGGTCTCGATCTTCTTCTCCTGGAGGTGGATATTCGACCTTGTACATGGTCGACTTGTTGAGTGGAACCTGTACTATCTTGACAGGCTGATTGCCTCCGAGGAACAGTGCGATCTCTTCGGGGTTGCCGACAGTGGCTGAGAGTCCTACTCTCTGGAAACCGCTGACGCAGATTTCTCTGAGGCGTTCGAGGCCAACAGTCAGTTGAACTCCTCTACGATCGCCTGCCAGCTCGTGAATCTCATCGACTATAACGGACCTCACATGTCGCAGATGTTCCCTCAAACGTCTGCCCGGCAATACAGCTTGGAGGGTTTCGGGTGTTGTGATGAGAAGATCTGGCGGTTTGACTGCCATCCGTCTCCTGTCTTTGGCCGGGGTGTCTCCATGTCGGACCTCGACCGAGAAGCCGAGCTTGCTCGACCATGTTTGGAGTCGCTTGAGGAGGTCTCGGTTTAGCGCTCTGAGCGGTGTGATGTAGACAAGTGAGATGCCTTGTCTGTCATTATTCCGAATCATTCTATCGATTAATGGAAGTAGTGCGGCTTCTGTCTTGCCTGAACCTGTGGGGGCGATTATGAGGACGTTGTCGCCTTGGGCAATCAGTGGGATGGCTTCGACCTGTGGTGGGGTGGGTTTTGAGATTCCTGTCTCGTGGAGCAGTCCTTTCAGTGGGGGGGAGAGGAGAGCGAAGGCTTCCGGAGCCATGGACGCCACTGGGCAGTTGATAGGATTGGAGAGCTCGGAGATAAAGTTCCTAGGTGACCAAAAGTATGGTGTTTTCTAACCTCTATTTCTTTTCGGTTATTTTCTTCAAGAAGTCCTTGTAGTCCGAAGCTTTCATGAGACCAGGCAATTCTTTCTTCAAATCCTCAGGTCTGATTATTGTGATCCATCCTTCTCGGTAGGGGTTCTTGTTGACCAGTTCGGGAGCATCGGAAAGCGCGTTGTTGACCTCGATTACAGTTCCTGAGATGGGAGAGTAGACGTCAGCGACGGCTTTTACTGATTCGACTGTGCCGATGCTCTGCATCTGGCTTACCTTGAGGCCTATTTTTGGAAGGTCGACGTATACGATTTCGTGTAGTGAGTTCTGAGCATAGTCGGTTACTCCTACTCTACACTTGTCTCCTTCAAGCCGGACCCATTCGTGCTCTTTCGTGTAGTAGACATCTTCTGGAACGTTGTACTCACCTTTCAACCCGGGGTCCTTCAGAATCCATGCGATGGTGCGTTTCGGTATAAAGATTCCAGGAAGGATTATTCTTGATCCGCCATGGACTTCATCTCTTCCCTCCGAATCGATAAGGAAGAATTGTAGGGTCGGAGGCTTTCCCTCTCGCGTCTTATTGTCGTATTTGCTCGAGGAGTCCTGAGATTTCCGTCCAGCTCTCGACCCTGAAGACTTGGCGCAGTTCAGGGACGGTTCGGTTCCATGGCCGGCTGTAGAGTATTCCCCACATTTTCGGGTTGCGGGATATTAGGGGCATTAGTTCTGGAGCGTCATCGATGTAGATGTCGTAGTTGAGAAAGATCTTGTCTTTCCATCCTGGGACACGAACAAATCGCTCGTAGGGTATTTTGTGTTCGGCGAGCCAGTTCTTGGCCGCGTTAACACTCTCTTTGCTGCGACCAGTAACCACGTCAATTTGTCCCGAACGGGATATCGTTCGGACTTTTTCCGCCAGTCTTGGTTCTGTTGGTGGTATGCTCTCCCAGTCATCCCATGCTTCATCCAGAAACTGGAAGAACTGCTCCCTGCTGATGCCCAGCTTGCGCCAGGCTGCCCATGTATCGAGATCGGCAAGGGTGAAGCTTGTGCCTAGGAACTCGTTGGCGCGTTTGCACCATGCTTCCATCGTCTCAGCAAGGACCCCGTCGAGGTCGACCGCGATTCTCAAGCGCTCGTGTTGGGATCTAGGCAATTGACAATGTCTAGTTTGTGAGCCGAGAGTCTTTAACCTTGAACGGGGTCCCTGTTGGTATGCCAAAGGAGATGACTGTTCTAGAGGGAATCAACTCTCTTAGGTCAGTGCGCAAATTCAATCCTGATCAGATCCCTGAGGACAAATTGAAAATCGTCCTCGGGTGCGCGTCTAAGGCTGCCTCTGGAAGCAATACTCAGCCATGGGAATTTGTGGTGGTTCGTGACGCGACGTTGAAAGCTCGTCTCAAGGAGCCTATGCTCAGAACATGGCTCGAAAGGCTTGCTGGTAGTTCGGGAATGTCTCCTCGGATGAGGGATGTGTATGATGAGGCTACAGAGATGCTTCGGAACACCGAGAAAGTGCCCGTGATAATCTATTGTTGTGTTGATCTTAACCGTGTAGGCAAGAGTGAGGAGGTCAAGTATGCGAGCATCTATCCGGCAGTCCAGAACCTTATGCTGGCAGCCCACGCATTGGGTCTCGCGACCTGCCTAACCGTTCACGGGTCCACTCCGACCCGTGGAGAGCCGGAAGTCAAGAAGATCATCGGGATACCGGACCACGTTAAGATAGCCTGTCTGGTCTATCTTGGATATCCAGCCGTTCAACTCGGCAGTCCCAAGAGGAAGCCTATCGAGAAATTCGTCCACTATGACCGTTGGTAGTTGTATCAACATGCTACTTGGCTTCTGCGCCCAAAATGAACCCCGATTGTGAATCTGGGATGTCTCTAGGAACTCTCCCGAAATTCGTTCGGGATTGTCGCGATCTTTCCAATGCCATCCGAGCCCGGATTGCGCCCTGATCAGCCTGTCTCGCCCGTAAGCAGCGCCAGACAGGAAATGGTTTCCGGAAAACAGGGGGTCTTCGCGACCGAGTCCCGCGTCGCAAGAGTGGTTGAAGGAAATCACTAATTCTAATTCGAGATCGCCCATTATCAGCCCTGTTCTCGAATCTGGGAGCCCTTCCCTACACTGCCCGAGAAATCGTTCTTGACAGAGCGATAAAACCGGACTTTTCGCCTCAGCATCCGAGCCCAGACCATGCCCTGAATCCCGAGACTCGCCTGGAATCCCTGTCAGACAGCAAATAACCTCTCCAGAAAAGGGGGGTATTGTTCAACGACTTTACGACGCACGAGTGGTTGACGCGAAACCTCTGATTCACTAAATCGCCCATAATCAGCCTTGATCTCTATCGTTCGCTACTAGTCGAAGTCTCTCTGTTCTTGTCGTCCTGGCCGAAAATGGAACCTGTATCCGAGAAGGTCGAATTCGTTTCTGTTGACGAAGACCCGAATAGAGAACTATCAGAAGGCACTTGCCAAGATGGCAAGCTAGAGTCGGGGCTCGGTACAGTATTCGCAGACTCTGTTTTCGTCGCAGGCTTGGGTTTCTTTCCTTCCTTAACGTACACTATGACAATCTTGTATGACTCGCGGCAGCTCTTGCATCGTCCAACTTGGACTATTCTCTTGAGCTTGAGAGTATGAGTCTTGCACTCGGGACAATCGATGAAACGGCTTCGTGCAACGGGCTCTTCCTGGTTGACGGTCTTCATCTGCGCCCCTGCCTCAACCCGTGAAACTCGACATAGCTATTCTGTAACCAGCCCCGAAGACTAATCGTCACTTTGTCCCTCTGACTCTAAGGCCAACTTTTCCCGGTGTCAGTCTATCTCTAGGGTCGGGCATAAAATGGAAAAAATGGGCAGTCCCGGATTTCACCCGCCTGGGTTTTGACACCCTTAAAAGGAACATAGGACAGGGAATCTGAATATCAGGGAAAGGTTCGAAGTTGAGCCAGCCGAGCAGCTCGTTTTACGACAGGGCCAAGTCCCAGACCAATCTGCAAGAGAAAATCATGCTCTTAATTCCAGGATTCCATGGATACAAGGAGAGAGAAATACGCCGCGAGTCAGACAAGCTTCTCAGAAACCAGATCTACCAGAAGCTGTCCAGTGCAGAATCACAAGCGAAGGACACCTACAGGTCCCTTGTCAACCAGGGCATCAACGACACGTGGGACGACACGGATCACTTGATGGCCCGGCTCGATCGGGTTGTTGAACGCATCAACCATTCAGAATACGGATATGCCGGCTTCTTCGATGTCACGAAGGTCAAGGAGCCTGACTTGGACAGAATGATGGACTATGACATGCAACTCCTACAGATGACCGATAGCGTAACGAGCGCGGTTCAAGGACTCAAGGACTCCGTGGACAATGGGCGCGTCCAAGAAGCGAAAGGAAAGATTTCCGACGCGTTGAAAGCTGTCGACTCTCTTGAAACCGCCTATAACGGGCGCAAAGACGTGATCTTGGGAGTCCAGCAATAATGCCCCAAGTCATAGAATGGAGAGGCGCAGGTCCCGACGATATCGTCTGGCGATACCCAGTAGAAGAAATAACCAATGCCGCCCAACTAGTCGTTCACGAGTACGAGACGGCCGTCTTCCTCAAAGACGGCAAAGCATACGACGTTTTTCCACCAGGAAGACACACTCTCACAACGCTCAATCTCCCCCTCATAACTTCAGCGTACCGCATATTCTTCGGGGGCAAAACGCCCTTCACCGCCACGGTGATATACGTCTCTACGAAACAGTTCGCGGGCAAATGGGGCGCGAAGGCCCAGACGACAGAGCTCGCTCCATTAATGGTTCACGGGACAGCTTGGCTTAGGGTAACTGACCCGAACCTGTTCGTTAACGAGGTCGTTGGAGGACAGGGCGCTTACGCTACTTCACAGGTCGACGATTTTATCCGAGGCTTCATCAACGAGAGAGTCATCGACGAAATGTCGAAATATGATCTTCAAACAGCATTTACGCAGCTCGACAAGGCATCGGTCACTGTAAAGGTAAACATCAACGACGCTCTAAAAAGAATCGGAACCGACCTTGTTGATTTCAAGTTCGAAGGCATCGACACCTCCGATCAGTTCCGAGATAGACTCTTCTGGATCAAACAGAGAGCAGCCACATCAGACGTACTGAGGATGGAGACCGCTAAGGACATTGGAGCCAGCCTCGGCTCCTCTTCAGGCGCAGGCCTCGGGTCAGGAATGGTCCTCATACCCCAAGTAATGAACGCGCAGATGCAACCCTCAATGCAGCCCCAGGCCACACTCGTCGCATGCCCCAAGTGCGGAAACGGGGTTCAACAAGGCGCTCGATTCTGCCCTAACTGTGGAGCAACCATGTTCGTGGCACCGCCTCCTGCGCAGGCTATGACACCGTGTCCCAACTGCGGGAAACCAGTCGCCGCCGGGACCAAATTCTGCCCCGAATGCGGGCAAAAAATGCAATAAGCTACCGTTTCTGGAAGGACGAGCCGGCCCGACATAGGCGGACATCGTACCAGCATCTATGATCCATTCTCAAGACAAGGGTATAAGAATCGGGCCGACCAAAAGAGGTTGTTCCTGAAAGGTTACCAGAACAGCCATGATAAAGAAGCTAGACGGACAATTCGTCGTTCCCGGCGAAAAGCTTGGCGTTGTCGAAGAGTTCATGCCAGGTCGTGGAACGGTAGAGGTAGACGGAACAGTCTACTCGTCCCAAACAGGATTGGCCGCGGTCGATTCCAACCGCCACATAGTATCCGTAAAGACCTCAGCAGGACCCCCGGTCGTGCCAGAGGAAGGATCCACAATCATCGGCGTTGTTGAGAAGGTGCAAGAGAAAATGGCCATTGTCAACATCATAGTAGTCGACGGGCATAAGCTACAGCCCCCATTCACTGGGATGCTGCACATTTCTAACTCCAGTCCAAGGTTCGAGCGCTTCATGGGCGATGTCTGCAAACCTAACGACATTATCCGGGGAAAGGTAATCGATGTAAGCCAACGAATACCCAAGCTGACAACTGTTGGACGGGACATGGGCGTGATCAAAGCCTACTGCTCTAGGTGCGGAGGCGAACTAGTACTATCAGGAAGAATTCTCCGCTGTACGCTATGCCTAAATGTTGAGAGAAGAAGACTAGCAGACGACTTTGGACCGGGAGGAAACGTCCCAAGTTGAAAGTTAACGCCTTGAAGAAATCCAAAGGCTTCCTCAAGATTGAGGTCGAAGGAGAAGGGCATACTTTCGGTCATCTAATGCAAGACGCGCTCTTGGAAGACAAGACCGTGGACTGGGCAGGCTACGACCTCCCACACCCACTATTCACCAAACCAGTCATAACGTTGAGAATGAAAGGGGAATCCTCCGCTGAGAAGGCTTTGGAAAGAGCCGCGAAAAAGGTCCACCAAGATACCGACGAATTCATAGAAAAGTTCAGTGCCGCGGTAACAGCCGAAACCGAGAGCTAGCCCAGAGGGGCCACCCTCTGCCATCGAAGGGCATCATCTTCGATTTTGATGGCACACTCTACGGAGACTGGAGACTCTGGATCTCTCTTATCGAAGAGACACTTAGAGAATTCAACGTTGCCGTCACAGCTTACGAAGCTCTCGAGCTTGCCCGAAACCTCATCAGAAACGGTGAGGCGCGAGAAACTCTCAAGATAAGCGGAATAGCCATCTCCCTTGCTCGAGAACAAGGACTTGAACGCGACGATGAGGTCCGGGCAAGATTCTTCGAGAAGCTAGATGCCAGAATGGATCAGACGGGGCCTGGAAACGATCTCGTAAGACTCCTGGAACAACTCAGGCAGAGGGGGTTTGTCATGGGCATTGTGAGTTTTGTGCGAAAGACACGGCTCACGAAACGTTTGGACACATGGAGACTGGGAGACTACTTCCGCTGCGCCGTTACCCCAGAACAAGTTGCGGAATTCAAGCCATCACCACAACCCTACCTGAAAGCCATCGAGGACTTCCATCTCCCGCCGAAAGAATGTTTTGTGGTTGGAGATGAGCCTGTGGATATGCTGGGCGGAAAGCGGGCAGGCACCAGAGCAATCGGGCTTCCCCAGGGATTCTATTCGCGAGAGGAACTGGAGGAGGCAGGAGCTGATTCGATAATAACGTCCCTCAACGCTCTACCATCAATCCTCTTCCAATGAGCATCTTCAATAGCGCAAGGATCTCCGGTCTCACCGGTGATCGTGGTTGAACGACGAGGATCTAGGCAAGATTCTGACAAACACTGGACTTGCTCAGTTCGGAGACTCCCTTCTGAACTTCGCCTACTCGATAACTCTAACAGAGACCACCGGTCGGCCAAGGGGAACGAAGGTTCAGGATAGAATCTTGGCAGATGCGGCGGCAACGGCCGGATTGAGAAAACTCCTCCCTAGACGAGTGGGCAGAGGAGACGTGGCTAACAGTTTAGAGGCTTTACTGGGACATGTCTGGCTGCAGAAAATGATCACACTTGAGGAGATCGTAGCTTGTCTAAAGAGAGAGAATCTTGACCCTAGCAAGAACTTCTCCGCGCTGGCGGAAGTAGCCTTGTCCAAGCTCAGACAACAATCATGACGCGTAGGCTTACCGTCAAGAAGGAGATCAGGACACTAGGACTCGATTTGTGTAACCCTCGGCGCCTGGTGGGCGCAGTTGTGAGGGGCGGTATCTTCCTAGACGGAGTTGTGGTCTTTCTCTCGAAACCTATTCCGGAGAGCAGGTCAATTGGATCTGCGATCCTCGGGACGAGATTCTTTCCGGAACTTAGGCTGATCATGACACACGATCCCAAAGGTCAACTCGACACCAAGGTCATCGACAGGTTGACCGGGCTACCAGTCATCCAGATCGACTCGGCGAGAAACAAAAGTTCAACCGGCTTCAAACCATACAAGGTTGGAACGAAATGGTTGCAAGTAAAAAGTCTCCTTCCGCCCCGGGTCCTTCGGCAGATTCTCTCCACAACTTGGACAACAGGAACGCTCCCTGAGCCCTTGCGAATCGCCCACTTGGTCGCCAGATCGCGATTTTTCGGGAAAAACAGGGGTTTCCAAGCTAACAAATAAATTCGCCTCCTAGGCTTTTGGAGAGCGAACCTGTTTTGCAGTTCTGTCCGAAATGCGGGTCTACGCTCCTGCCCGCTAAGAGAGAGAAGAAGGTGTTCATGGCCTGCGGAAAATGCGGCTACACTAGCAGCCGCGGCGACAAGCAAGTAAGCAAACTGGCCCATGAGAGGGAGAAGATCGTGGTCATAGGCCGGGAGGAACAGAAGATACGAACCCTACCCAAGGCCAAGGCTGAATGCCCGAAGTGCAACAATCACGAGGCATTCTACTGGCTCGTCCAGACGAGGGGTGGAGACGAGTCCTCGACCCAATTCTTTAGATGTACCAACTGCGGAGCCACATGGCGGGAGAACAGCTAGAAATTGC